>Ga0316217_10000096_pt1 | contig 131139 bp, 112 predicted proteins | sample 1anoAmetaG_FD_203633 | JGI IMG/M metagenome (GOLD analysis project Ga0316217, IMG submission 203633) | Freshwater microbial communities from Trout Bog Lake, Wisconsin, USA - 1anoA | ecosystem: Environmental > Aquatic > Freshwater > Lake > Hypolimnion/Profundal zone | place: USA: Wisconsin... | reverse complement strand
CCAAAAATACCAGGAATTGGAAGCCCGTGGAGACGGTTTATCTGAACCCTGAATCAAAGGTGGAAACGAAACTTCTTGATGCTGCATAATTTCAGCAGAGGCGACAACTACCTTGACACCCGCCGTGAGGGTGTTTATAGCCGGGCTCCCCTCCATGGGGCTCATCAAGTTCTATCCAGTAGATATCTCCTTGATTGATCACCATTCACCTTCTACCAGCCGCCGATGTTGCCGGGCTGATTTCCTTAGGATGGTCTGCTCCGTTTCGTCAGGCTCGTCAGTGTAAGCCGCATTGATTTGCGCCAGCAGCTCCTTGTTTTTCTGGTGCTCCATGAAATCCTGGAGCGCAATAACAAACAGCTTACTGCGCGAAACATTCATAGAGCGAGCCATTTTTTCAGCTTGATCAAAAAGTTTCTTTTCTATTGAGATGGCTGTCTTGACTGCTTGCATGGTTATACCTCTTTTTAGCTTTAGTATAACTTACAGCCATACCGCAGTCAATACTCGGAGCGCTATTCCCTGCTGACCAGGTCCGCTTCGGTCCGCTGTGACCTTTCAAGGGTTCTTTCCGGGTGTAACCAGAGCCTTGGTTCGGTCACCCAGCTTCGCCCCCTTAATTTCGGGTTCCAGTACCAGGTCGAAGGTCGCCTGTTTGGCGCCCTTTTTCGGATAATGCTGGGTGACCAGTCCCTCGAAGCCCCGCACATCAACCAGAATGTGGATGTGGGACGGCCGCTGTGCGTACCCACCGGGGAAGTCGGTCTCCAACCGGAAACGTCCCTGGCGGTCGGAGATTATGGTGGCACGGTGTGCATCGTCGTATTTGCCGCTGGGTCCGGTCTGCCAAACCTGGACACTGGCATTGGGGATAGGAGAGCAGTCCGCCGAGGACCGGACCGTCCCGCTCAGCAAATATCCGCGGCCGATACTGCCGCGCACCGGAGCGTTTGGCCGGTAAAAAGGACCGATCTCGTCCCAGGGGGTTGGCGCACAGCGCGCCATCTGTGCTGCCCGCGCGTCGAGCCCCATCCCTCCGACACAGACCAGAGCAAAGAAAAAGCTCACCCTTTTCAGTCGCTGCCTCAAGCTGTCCATACCAGCTCCTTCATCCCAGCATCTCATTGAAAACCTGAAGCAACTCGCCGTAGCTCGCATCCTTGTTCGCCTTGGGTCTCTTCCTGACACAGATGGACTTATACCGGTTCTGGAAAAGATGGGGACAAGGGGACAACGTCCCTGAAACGTTGCCTAACTTTTCTTTTGTCAGAGTTGCGCGGGATTTCAGGGAAGTTATGTCTTCCTTATTGTCCCTTTTTACCAGCAAAAACGTGCTTTTAAGAGTCAAATACCAGCCATTTTTGCGGTTATTCAGCGTCATATCAGAGAGTTACCTTGGTCCGACCCCGCTCCACCCCGCTCCACCCCGCTCCAACCAGGCGGGTGTCGACGTCGCTTTTAACCAGCAGACAAAGGGGGAAAAGCCATAGTTTTCTTCATCTTGTCATCGGGGGGCCTCTGTGGTAACGTAATTCCATCAACATAGGGAACCCACAATGAGCCACTCTCGATCGATACAAAAACTCCGTGACGAGCAGCGTGACGAGATCATGGGAAAAACAGCCGCAGAGCGTTTGCTGATAGCTTTGGAGCTTTCTGACACCTGCACTTTGCTGAATAATGCTGCAAGAAAAGCCCTTGAGGAAAAACGTGTTACTGCAAAAGCTTAATCAGGCCTTGGACCTGTTGGCAGTTCTTCGCACCGATGGTTATATCGGCGGTTTTGCACTTATCGGTGGGCTTGCGGTATCCGCCTGGAGCCCACCGAGAGCCACCATGGACGTTGACCTGCTGGTGCTTGCCAAAGCAGAAGGCTTGGATCATCTCGTGAAAGCACTCTGCGACGCGGGGATGAATGCGGAGCTGAGGCGCGGAGGGTTCGACGATCCGGTCCCCTTCTTGATTCGAGCCGATTTTCTAGACATAATTGTCGCAACAAAAAAATATGAGGCTGAGGCAGTAGAACAGAGTATAGCCGTGAATATTGCAGGAAGAGATATTCCAGTTGCATCCCCGGAATATCTGATCATCCTCAAACTCAAGGCCGGTGGACCGCGTGACCTGCTGGATGTCAGAGAGCTTCTGGCGAGTAAACTTGTTGACGAAGTCCTGCTGGCTGATCTTGCTTTGCGCTACCGTGTAAATACCCTTCTCCAGAAAGTAACCGGCACCTAAACCAAAAGCATCTGGCAGGCAGCGGACAGAATATCGCATGCCAGGGGTCGCTGCTGCTTGTCCTCAAAAAACCGCAGCGCCACGCCCGGCCGGCGGGTCCTTAAACTTTTAATGGCATAGATGAATAAGATGCCATACCCTGCCCTGGTATATGATGTTAGCTATGGCCACGCCTTATTGCCCCGTTTTTACCGGCCAAAACGTGCCTTTAAGAGTCAAATTCCGGCTAATTTTGCGATTATTCAGTGTCATATCAGAGTGTTATCTTGGTCCGACCCCGCTGCACCCAGTAAATTTTACATTTGAGCCACCTAGCACCTAATTTTGTAAGTTTTTGCATCAATGGTTGAATGGGCGTTTCGTCACTTCCGTCCCCACTGCCCCCTTAGTAGCTTCAGCGTAACGACATATATCTGTTTCGAGCCAGGCGGGTAGTGGGCGCTCCTTCAAGTCGAGCCCGAGCAGGTATTTTAGCGAACGAAGAATTGTCAGGCTGAACCAGGGTGTTGCCTGCTGAGCCAATCCGGCAGCCACCGCGCGGACCAGCAGGGTTTCCTCCGCGGTCGGGATCCTTCGGTGGTCGTCCATCCAATCATGAAAAGGGTTCTTGGGAAGATCTCCTACCATTTCAAAAAGATAGCCGGAGATGCTCGTGACGAGATAGGTGGTGTTATCGAGAAGATCGTGCTCGATCTCATCCACCTTGGCCTCCGACAACAGCGAAATCATCTTCGTGTCCCATTCTTTCGGATCGCTCAGGCCTGCGGCCTCGTTCAATATGCGGCGGTATTCCTCAATGGTTCGACCCCAAACAGGCAGGAAGGCCCCGCTTGATTCTCCTACCAGTGTGTACGCTACTGCTTCTGCTGCAATCTTGAGCATGGAAGAGGGATCACAGCCGAAATGAAGGTTGAACCGCTTGGGAAAGGCACAAATCTTCGGGTCGGTTGGAATAGCGTACCATGCGTGGCAAAGTCTCGTACTGTGTACGGGGCAGTCGGTATGCGGACAGGCGAGGTACATAATGCCACCGCACAGGAGTGCTTGGCAGGCGCCGACCAATGCAGTTGCATCAACGAACATAAAGAACTGCTCTTCACTCCATTTCGTGGCAAGGCCCATCTTCTTGCCCCGACCGCCACTAAAGACGATTACCGGGGGCACCATATCCTCACTTCCGCTTGGCCCTTTGCCTCGCAGCCAATCCCCCGGTCGCGCCGCGAATTCGAAAATATCCTCCAACGAGCCAAGTCGCGATAGGTACTCAATATAGGGGGCGAGAATTTTATGGGTGTTCATCTCCTTGCTCAAGAAATGATGCTGTGCCAGCAGTGAGGTCTTGTAGTCCATTCCTGCCATTCGCATCATGTCGATAGCTGAGAGACTCGATGGCTTCCCGTGCGATTGTAAGATTTCGAGGATGGTCCAGAACGAGTCCGGCGGGTTGTCTCCATTGAGGGCAAGGAAGCAGAGCCGCGAAGTCGATTCGAGTGCGGTCTCGTTGTCAAAGGTGCTGCGAACGATGTCGATCACTCGGCGGTAAGGAGAAGGGCTGGTGCCGTAAAATGTTTCTAAATGCTCCACGAAGCTTGCTGGAGTGCAGTTGGTCGCGGTTGCCCTGAAGCCCTCGACGACAGCCATTGCTTCCAAAAGGTCAACGGTCGATACGTTGCGGGATTGTATATAAAGGAGTGAGTTAAGTTGCTTAAACTGTTCACGCTTTCGCGTGAAGGCGGCAGCATCGAGGGTTCTCTCACGACTGTCGCGCATCAAATTGCTGCAAAATTCCAACAGGTTCAGCGAGTAACTAAAGGGGAGGGCGGCAGTCATTCCTTGGAGGAAATGGACACTCTCATGGTTAAGGGTAAGTACCAAGCGAAAGCCCCTGATGTCAGACTCTGATCGTTGTCGTGTCACCAGGTCTGCTAACTCAAAGTCCTCACGGACAGCTATCAGCCATGTTGACAACAGGGTGATGCCCTCGGCCCCTTCAATTATAGGTAAAGATTCGGTTGGCATGTTATTTTACCTCCACGGCACGAAGCTTCCCCACCGTTTCCAGTACCGGGCAGGGCTTTGGCCAGTTATATCTTCCTTGTTATGGCTTTAGTTTCTTAACCCATTGGTATAGGCCAAATACTTTTCTGATGGTGTCCCAATCTCGTATATTTTCGGCGGTCATATTGATCGCGTTGAAAATTGTTTCTACGTCTTCAATATTATCGCGATCAATTTGCTCAATTGCCGATGTAAGGTTATCAATAATATCATTAAGCCGTTTGTAAGAATTTTCAAGTGATGAATCGTCAAGATTAAGAATAGACTTCAAAATTTCACCATTTCTTAGGTGGGTGAAAATTACAAACATGGGTTTTTGTGTGGAATCTATTCGGAGGTATTCGATCAGCTTTTGATTTTCTCGGGGTTCAACCCATACCGAAATCATCATTGAGAGGCTACCGGGAGGGCCTCCCCCCTTGATCTCGACGTGGCCTTCTGTCGCCCTTGCCGAAAAAATAGCCCAACGCAGGCCAGAAATCTCGTCCAATGCACGCCAATAATCATCGTCTTTAAGAACTTTCTTGATGTGGGGATGTCGGTCTGAATAGATTATTGCGCCAAAGACCTTAACAACGGATGGATCTTTCTCGAATGCCTTAATTTCTCTCATAAGTTCATTCATTACCATCACCTCTTGAAATTTAGTAAAGACCATAACGGCTGGGCGGTGACCGGCGCAGTTTTATCGTGACCGGTCCACTGACCATGCTGGGCTCTGCCTTAACTTTTATCGCCAGAGAGCGTCACTATAGTGGTGCCATTGTTTAATTGAATCGTCACCTTGGTCGGTACTCCTAATGGGTCAAGATCGTAGCTAAAGATTTCGGTCGGACCAGCAGTTGATCCAGTCTTAATACCGGATGACAGCACCAGAATTGACGAGCCGTTAACGGCAGGGTTGAGCGCCCATGTCAGGGTTGTTGGTGCGGCAACATTGCTTGTGAAAGTGCCGAGAGTGCCAGAGTCTCCAATTTTCTGATTATCCGGTAGTGCAGTTTGTGTCGTTGGCAGAAATTCAATGGCTGGATCGGCAATAATCTTGTAGAAGCTGCGATCAGGTGTGTAAAAATACATTGAGGTAAGGTTGTTTGTAATTCCAGTGTCGGAATGACTATTTAATATGGTTATTGATTTAGTAATATTTTCATTCTCAAATATAGCCGCACCGTCGGCAACCAAAGAGTGTGAGCCGGGCCATGAATTTCCTTGTATGTCTTTGCCAACGAGAGCAGAAAATTTATAAGCAGCACCTGCTGAGGTACCCCAGAAGACACTTTTGAATGTCGACATATTTACAGCCCTTCCCATTGGTGTCGGAACAGTTGTAGTCCCTCCTTTACCCCCCCGCAGCCTGTTAAACTCAATACCATGGCAAGAAAGATGCCAGTCATCACTTTGATTGCCGTTTTTCTCATGCCTTATTCCTTTGCCCAGCTCGTAGATGACCCGGTGGACTGTTCATCCAGCCTTTTCGGATGTTATCCAACGTGGATAATGTTCCATTTGGGGGGATCTACCCTTCCGTATAACATGCCAATCGGAGGAATAGCCACCACGCCGTCAACCAAACCTCGTCCTACAGATGGTCTAGCCCTAGTAAGGCCACAAAGCCAAGTCCGTTATACCACATTAATTTTAGTTTCCCAACAATTTAATAAGCCGCACCGCCCACCTACTTGGCAACCGATACACTGACTGCAACTATGTCTCATGCCGGCAACTGGGGGGGCAGCAAGTGACTCTCTTCCGAGTGCATCCGGCCTAGCGCTCTACCGGCTGTCCGCCAGAGGCCTTATTATAGGCAACGTCACGCAGCGTAGCCAACTTTAGCCAAATCGTACGAGCACCTCACGTACGCCGAACAAGAGGTCCGGTGCAGCGGAGAAGAGGTCCGTTACATCAGGGAAGAGGTCGGGTGCGCCGGTGAAGAGGTCCGGTGCTCCGGAGAAGAGGTCCGGTGCTCCGGAGAAGAGGTCCGCTGCTCCGGAGAAGAGGTCCGCTGCTCCGGAGAAGAGGTCCGCTGCTCCGGAGAAGAGGTCCGGTGCTCCGGAGAAGAGGTCCGGTGCTCCGGAGAAGAGGTCCGGAGCTCCGGAGAAGAGGTCCGGTGTGCCGGTGAAGAGGTCGGGTGCGGCAGAGAAGAGGTCCGGTGCTCCGGAGAAGAGGTCCGGTGCTCCGGAGAAGAGGTCCGGTGTGCCGGTGAAGAGGTCCGGTGTGCCGGTGAAGAGGTCCGGTGGGCCGGAGAAGAGGTCCGGTGCGCCGGAGAAGAGGTCCGGTGCTCCGGATAAGAGGTCCGGTGCTCCGGAGAAGAGGTCCGGCGTGCCGGTAAAGAGGTCCGGTGCTCCGATGAAGAGGTCCGGTGCTCCGGAGAAGAGGTCCGGTGCGCCGGTGAAGAGGTCCGGTGCGGCGGAGAAGAGGTCCGGTGCGCAGAAGAAGAGGTCCGGTGCGGATGATAAGTTGTCGGGAGCAGCGGATAAGTTGTCGGGTGGGCAAACAAAAAGTGTTAGGGGCAGATGTTCTTTTTCAGCCCAGCATAAGAGCCGTATCCCCTCGCCCCTCTGAAGGGCAGCGTTGAGGGAATCTACCTCCTCGAAGCAGCAGTGGCAATATTGGCTAATCCCTCACCCCGACCCTCTCCCACAGGGCGAGGGGGAAGCTTTCAAAGTCGTAAAAGCTGAAAAAATATATCTTCAATAACAAAGCCAATTAAGAAGGGCGGGGTTAGCTACCCCGCCCTTCTTAATGCTATGGCTTCTTTTCTTTTTCCTGCTCTTCCGACATGCGCAGTTCGTGCTCCTTGCGGATCCGGTCCATGTCCGCCCAGTGGGCGTCCCAGTCCTTCTTCCTGACGAAGTGGAGCATGACGCTGCCGCCGACGATGCAGAGCCCGAAAAAGAGCGGCATGACCCTGATGCCGTCGACAACGCCGTACACCATGCAGGCAATGCCCACACAGAATATCGCGGTCTCGGTGCGGAAAATTTGGCTCAGGAGCGATTCTGGTGCCTTATCTTTAACTTCCATCTGCTCCCCTTTCTCCCAGCTTATTAAGCAGTACGGCTGGTTATTTCGATCAGGTGGTAACCGAACTGGGTCTTCACCGGTCCCAGGACCTTGCCGACTTCGCCGCTAAAGACGACTTCGTCGAACTCGCGTACCATCTGTCCCGGGCCGAACTCGCCCAGGGCGCCACCCTGCTTACCGGAGGGGCAGGAGGAGTTATCGCGTGCTACCACGGCGAAATCGGCGCCGGCCTCAATCTGGTTCTTAAGGGCAAGGCAGGCTGCTTCGGTGGCAACTAAGATGTGACGGGCTGAAGCTTTAGGCATGATTTTTCTCCTATTTGTTTGATGATTTAACGACTTAACGACTCGACGACTTAACGACCTTCTTATGCGTACCTTACCAGTTCCGACATGTCGCGTACCGCGCGGTCCAGTCCGACCAGAATCGCCCTGGACATGATGGAATGCCCGATGTTGAACTCCTCAATCCCTCCGATCGCCGCCACCTTCTTGACGTTGACGTAGTTGAGGCCGTGTCCCGCGTTGACTCCCAGATCGAGCTTCTTGGCGAGCTTCACCGCGTTCTCTATCTTGATGAGCTCCTGCTTCTCGATCTTCCAGTCCGCTGCGTCCGCGAAGGCTCCGGTGTGGATTTCTATGTAGTCCGCGCCGGCCTTGTTGGCGGCCTTGATCTGATCGGGATCGGGATCGATGAAGAGGCTCACGATGATCCCCCCCGCCTGCAGCTTCTCGATGACGAGCTTAAGCGCTTCCTGGTGGATCCTGACGTCAAGGCCCCCCTCGGTGGTAAGCTCGGCGCGCTTCTCGGGGACCAGCGTGCAGGCCTCGGGTTTGACGGCCAGGGCTATGGCAACCATCTCGTCGGTCGCCGCCATCTCCAGGTTCAGCCTGGTGCGCACCGTCTGGCGCAGGATCTTCAGGTCCCGGTCCTGGATGTGCCGGCGGTCTTCCCTCAGGTGTATCGTGATGCCGTCCGCGCCTGCCAGTTCCGCAAGGGCCGCGGCCGCGACCGGGTCGGGCTCGCCGCCGCCCCGCGCCTGCCGGAGCGTTGCCACATGATCTATGTTGACTCCTAGTCTAGCCACGTCCTTCACCTCCCAGTGCTCCGGATACCTTGGCGGCAATCTCGTTCGCCCAACTCCGGATCTCTCCCTCGTCGGATCCCTCCAGCATGATGCGCAACAGCGGCTCGGTCCCGGAATAACGGATCAGCACCCGCCCCTCGTCTTTGAGTTTCTCCTCCACCGACCGGATCAGGCCCGCGATCTCGGGGACCTGCATGATGTCGGTCTTCTGCGCCAGGCGCACGTTGACCAGTACCTGGGGCAGCGAGTGCATGACGAGGGCGAGTTCGGAGAGCCTTTTTCCCCGCCGCTGCATAATGGCGAGCACCTGCAGGGCGCTCAGCACGCCGTCGCCGGTCGTGTTGTGGTCCAGGAAGATCATATGTCCGGACTGCTCGCCACCCAGGTTGTAGCCCCCCTTCAGCATCTCCTCGACGACATAGCGGTCGCCGACCGCGGTCTTGATCACCTCGCCGCCGGCGCGCTTCATGGCGATATCGAGCCCCATGTTGCTCATGACGGTCGCCACCAGGGTCTTGTGCTTCAGGGTCCCCTGCTTGAGCATCTCGGTGGCGCAGATCGCCATGATCCGGTCGCCGTCCACCACGTTGCCGTACTCGTCCACGAAGATGACCCGGTCCGCGTCTCCGTCCAGGGCGATGCCGAGGTCGGCGCCGTGCAGTTTGACCGCCTCGCTCATGACCTCGGGATGCAGCGAGCCGCAATCCGCGTTGATGTTGGTGCCGTTGGGCTTCACCCCGATGCTGATCACCTCGGCTCCCAGTTCCTCGAAGACCGCGGGAGCCACCTTGTAGGCGGCTCCGTTGGCGCAGTCGAGCACGATCTTGAGCCCCGAGAGGTCCAGGTCCTTAGGAAAGGTGCTCTTCAAAAATACCACGAAACGGCCAGCCGCGTCATCAATGCGATACGCCTTGCCGACTTCCTTCGCGGTCGGGCGCAGCGAGTCGATGCGCTTGGAGAAGATAAGCTCCTCCATCATCAGTTCCATCTCGTCGGGGAGCTTGAAGCCGTCGCGCGAGAAGAACTTGATGCCGTTGTCCTCGAAGGGGTTGTGGGATGCCGAGATCACCACGCCGGCGTCGGCGCGCATGGAGGAGGTGATGTTGGCGATGCCCGGCGTCGGCAGCGGTCCGACCAGGAGCACGTCCACCCCCATGGAACAGATCCCCGCGACCAGGGCGCTCTCCAGCATGTAGCCGGAAAGGCGGGTGTCCTTGCCGATGACGATCCGGTGGCGCTTCTTGCCGTTTTTGAAGATATAAGCGGCGGCGCGCCCGATCTGCATCGCCATCTCAGCGGTCATGGGATACACATTGGCCACTCCGCGAACTCCATCCGTACCGAAAAGCTTTTTCATATCTAGTTAACCTCTAGAAGTTTATATGCTGCTGAAAGAACAAGTACCACAATCAATCAATCGTTTCTCTAGGGATACCCCTCGCGGGTATCCACAGGCGACACTGCCCCCTCAGGAGCACTGCCGTTAAGTTAAGGTTTCCCCCATTTTCGCCGGCAGAAAGACCCCCCTGTCTCGCTGCGCGAGCCTTCCCCCCTACTTCGCAGGGGGGACACAGCTAAAGTCCCCTTGTTAACTTAATGGCAGTGCCCCTCAGGGGACCGCCCATTAAGTTAAGGTTTCCCCCGTTTTCGCCGGCAGAAAGACCCCCCTGTCTCGCTACGCGAGCCTTCCCCCCTACTTCGCAGGGGGGACACAGCTAAAGTCCCCTCGTTAACCAGTCTCACCGGGGCGCGGGGACGGCTTTAGTCAAGGTCAGACGGATAGCCGCGGGGCGGACCCGCAGCACCTTCAGCTCGCGGTCCAGCCCGAAGCTGCAATCGAGCGCGCTGTAGCTGGCAGGTCCGGCCTGGGCCCCCGAGAGGTCGAGCCGGCAAGCGCCGCCCAAAAGCCAAGGTCCGAAGAGCAGGATGCGCGGGCCCGAAACGGTCACTTCCAGCAGGTCCGGCGGCGACGAGGCCAGCAGGAGACCGGCAGGCAGATGTTCCAGTACAACCGGGACCTGCAGTTGAACCTCGCCGGGGCGCTCCAGGTCCACGCCCAGCCAGAGGAGTCCCGCCAGCAGCAGGGCGAACAGCCGCACCCCGGTCACCTGGTCTTGAGCCTTAGACTCGGTCATTTGAGCCACCTCTGCTCCACGAGACGCCTCAGCAGCTTGCCGAGCGCGGGCGGATCCAGGTTGGCGGTCTTTTTCCCGCCCACGAACACGGAGACCGTCCCGGTCTCCTCGGAGACCACTATGACTACGGCATCCACCAGTTCGCTCAGCCCCATGGCGGCGCGGTGCCGGGTGCCCAGGCTCTTGCTGATCTCGAGGTTCTGGGTGAGCGGCAGGAAGCAGCCGGCACGGGTCAGCTTGCCGCGCTGGATGATGACCGCTCCGTCATGGATCGGTGAATAGGGCAAAAATATGGACGAGATCAGCTCGCTGGTCACCTTGGCGTCGATCTCCGTCCCCACCGCCAGATAGCTGTCCACCTGGATACTCCGCTCGATAACGATCAGCGCTCCGATCCTCTTCTGCGAGAGCCCGGCGACGGCGAAGACCAGTTCGTCGATCAGGTCCGACATCTCGACGTCCTTGACGGCGCGACTGCGGATCAAAGCGGCAAAGGCCCGGCGGATGTCGGTTTGGAAGATTACCGCGAGCACCACGACGGAAGAGGCAAGGAAGGTGTCGAAGATGAGCCGGACGGTCTGCAAGGAGAGTAGGCGCGCCAGCAGGTGGCCGACGACCAGAGCCGAGAGGGCGGCCAGGATGCGTAGCGCCAGGACAGTCTTCATGAGCCGGGACAGGCGCCAGATGATCAGGGCCGTCAGGGAAAGGTCCAGGAGGTCCTGCAGCACGCCTATGTTTTGCAGGAGAAAGGTCATCAGCACCACATATGCGCAGTTAGCAGAGCGCCCGCGTCATGACCGCGATGTCCCGCATGGCGGCGACGTCGTGCACCCTCACGATGGAGGCTCCGTTTAAAATAGAGACGGCGACCGCCGCCGCCGTGCCAAAAGTCCTGTCCCGGTCCGCGCCCCCCAGGACTTTCCCGATGAAGGATTTGCGCGAAGGGCCGACCAGTATCGGGCGGCCCAGCGGCAGGAACTCGGCAAGTCTCCTGATCAGCTCCAGGTTCCCCTGGACGCTCTTGCCAAAGCCGATTCCCGGGTCAACCGCGACCCGGCAGGCGGGAATCCCGGCTTCCTCGGCAAGCGCGAGCGAGGCGAGCAGGTAGTCCTTCACCTCGGCGATCAGGTCGGTGTAGCTGGTGTTCGCCTGCATCCGGTCGGGCGTGCCCCGGGTGTGCATGACGACCAGCCCGGCGTCGGCCTCGGCCACCGCGCGCGCCATGGCGGGATCGAAGAAAAGCCCGCTCACGTCGTTCACGATCTCGGCCCCGGCCGCGCAGGCGGCCCGGGCGACTCCGGCCTTGTAGGTGTCGACCGAGATCGGCACCTTGAGCCTCCCGGAGAGCGCCTCTATCACCGGGACCACCCGGTTCAATTCCTCTTCCAGACTGACGGCGGGAGCGTTGGGGCGGGTGCTCTCGCCGCCGATGTCGATGATGTCGGCGCCCTCCCCCTCCAGTTCCAGCGCCCGCTCCACGGCCTCAGCGAGGCCGAAGAAGCGGTTACCGTCCGAGAAGGAGTCCGGCGTGACATTGAGAATCCCCATGATCAGCGGGCGCTCCAGCGGCAAGGTGCGCCGCGAGAGTTCCCAGCTCAGTGCCCTTCCGATCATGCCGTGACGACGTCCGGCGGGAGGGTCTCACCCGCGAGGATGCGGTCGATCTCCTCACCCGAGAGGTTCTCCTTCTCGATGAGCGCCAGCGACACCTTGTGCAGGTTTTCGAGGTTGGAAGCAAGGAGCTCCTGCACCCGGGCGTAGTTCTGTTCTACGATCAGGCGGATTTCGCCGTCGATCTCGACCGCGGTCGCCTCGGAGTAGTTCTTGTGGGTCGCCATCTCGCGTCCCAGGAAGATCTGCTCGTCTTTCTTGCCGAAGCTGACCGGTCCGAGCTTCTCGCTCATGCCCCACTCGCATACCATCTTGCGGGCGATTTCGGTGGCCCGCTCGATGTCGTTGCCGGCGCCGGTGGTCATCGACTTGAAGATGAGCTCCTCGGCGGCGCGCCCGCCCATGAGGACGGCGATCCGGTCCAGCAGCGACTCGCGCGAGTAGCTGTGCTTGTCCTCGATCGGGAGCTGCATGGTGACGCCCAGCGCCCTGCCGCGCGGTATGATGGAAACCTTGTGCACCGGGTCGGTCCCCGGGATCAGCTTGGCGACCAGGGTGTGGCCCGCCTCGTGATACGCGGTGTTCTTCTTCTCTTCGTCCGAGATGACCATGGAGCGGCGCTCCACGCCCATGAGGACCTTGTCCTTGGCGTCGTCGAAGTCGATCATCTCCAGGCAGCTCTTCTCCTTGCGGGCGGCCAAGAGGGCAGCCTCGTTCACCACGTTGGAGAGGTCGGCGCCGGAGAAGCCCGGCGTGCCGCGGGCGATGACGCCGAGGTCGACGTCGGGGGCCAGCGGAGTCTTCTTGGTATGCACCTTGAGGATCATCTCGCGGCCCTTCACGTCGGGGCGCGGCACCACGACCTGGCGGTCGAAGCGGCCTGGCCGCAAGAGAGCCGGGTCGAGGACGTCTGGACGGTTGGTGGCGGCGATCAGGATGACGCCCTCATTGGACTCGAAGCCGTCCATCTCAACCAGGAGCTGGTTCAGGGTCTGCTCGCGCTCGTCGTGACCGCCGCCCAGGCCCGCACCGCGGTGGCGACCCACGGCGTCGATCTCGTCGATGAAGATGATGCAAGGCGCACTCTTCTTCCCCTGCACGAACAGGTCGCGCACCCGGGAGGCGCCCACGCCGACGAACATTTCGACAAAGTCGGAACCCGAGATGGAGAAGAAGGGAACGCCAGCCTCGCCGGCGATGGCGCGGGCCAAAAGCGTCTTGCCGGTACCCGGGGGGCCCATGAGCAGCACGCCCTTGGGAATCCGGCCGCCCAGCTTGGTGAACTTCTTGGGGTCCTTCAGGAAGTTGATGATCTCCTCAAGTTCGTCCTTGGCCTCCTCGATGCCGGCCACGTCCTCGAAGGTGATCCTACCCTGGGTCTCGGTCAAAAGCTTGGCGCGACTCTTGCCGAAGGCCATCGCCTTGCCGCCGCCGCCCTGCATCTGGCGCATGAAGAAGATCCAGACTGCGACCAGGAAGATGATGGGGAACCATGAAACCAGCAGCGAGAACCAGGAGAAGCGTTCCTCCTCGGGACGAGCCGAGGTGCTGATATGTTTTTCGATCAGTTTGTCTGTGAGGTTGGCATCGGCAGGCTTGTAGCTCCGGAACTCTTTGCCGTCGGAGTATTTGCCGATAATCTCGTTACCCTGGATAATGACGGAGCTGATGGGCCGGGCAACGTTCTTCACCTTGCCGGTCTCGACAGCCTCGATAAAATCGCTGTAATCAAGCTTTTCTTGAGTCGGCTTCGGCTTGTTGAAAAGGTTGAACAGCAAGATCATCATCAGGCTGATCACCAGCCAAAGTGCCAGGTTCTTATAAAATTGATTCAAGTTTCCTCCCGATTGTCGGTATGCTGCAAGCCCTGCCGGATCCCATCATTAGAGCCGGCGTCCGGGCTAGGCTTCCCTGTGGCACTCTAGATACTTCCGGAGTCGATTCCAACCCCGAAAAAAAATTCAAATGAACAAAAGGATTACCACAAAGGGGACCCATTGACAAGCGCTTTAAGGTGTAACATCAAGAATTTCAACCCTTAAAACCGGTCCTGCCGGGGCCCCGATCCGCCCCTGATCCCCCATCCTGATTCCGCCCACCCAAAATATCCGCCCGTCGCTGACCAGCAGCGGGATGCGGCGCCGCTCGCCGGCAGGAATCTTTTCGTTCATGAAAAAATCCTTCAACTTCTGCGCGCCGGTCATCCCGAGCGGAGTGAAGCGGTCGCCCGGCAGGAAGCCCCGCAAAAGCCAGGGGAAAGGGGCGGACGCCGGGTCCAGGTAGGCCACGCGCGGCGAGCCGGGGTCCAGGCTTGCCGGGTGCGGCACGCTTTGCACCAGCAGGCGCCGGCCGTCGGCAAGGAGGTGATCCCCCGGTCCTGCAATCTCCTGGTTGAAACCGGGTGCAGCGGGTGGCTCGCTGGCGCTAAAATTCAGCGTGCCGTAGCTTCGCACCACGAAGCAGTTCCCCGGCAATTTGATGCGGCTGTTTGGGCGAGGCGAGGCGACCAGCCGGTCAATGGCTTCGAGGTGGGCAAGACCGATACGCTGCAGGTCCCCGCGCAGCTCGGAAAGAGCGCGCCGGTAAAGACGCAGCCGCAGGCCGCGCGGCTCGGCGGCCAGTTCCGCGACGGGGAGGCTCAGCTCGGCACCGGGCACGGCGAGCCGGGCATAGGCTGCCCGCGTCAGTCCCTCCAGGAGCTCTTCGTCGGCGGCCAGGATTTCAGCCGTCGCTGCCAGCCGCTCGGAGATCTTCGGGTTGTACCTGGCGAGTAAGGGGATCAGCTCGTGGCGGATGCTGTTGCGCAGGATAGTCGTGTCGGCGTTACTTGCGTCGGTCCGGTGGTTTAATCCACGCCCCTTCAAGTAGTGCTCGATCTCTGCGCGGGAGATCCCCAGTAGCGGCCGCTTCAGCGTCCCCTGGGAGAAATTCCCCATGGCGCTCAGGCCAGCCCCTCCGGCGCCGCGCAGCAGGCGGATCAGTACGGTCTCGGCCTGGTCGTCGCGGTGGTGGGCCAGGGCGATGCTGGCCGCCCCGTGGGCCTTGGCGACCTGGGCGAAAAAAGCGTAGCGCGCCCGGCGGCCGGCGTCCTCCAGCGAAATCTGCAGGTTTTGCGAAAGCAGGGCGACGTCCGCTCGCTGCACCTCGCACTGCAGCCCGTACTGCTCGGCGAGCCGTGACACGAACTCCTGGTCGCCGTCGGAATCCGCGCCCCGCAGGCCGTGGTTCAGGTGGGCCACCACGAGATGCAGCTTCTCCTCTTTAAAATTGCAGAGGATGTCCAGCAGGGCGACGGAATCCGCCCCGCCGGAGACCGCGACCACGACGGTTTCCCCGGGCTCGAAAAGTCGTTGGCGCTGGATCTTGGCAATGAGGGCTTTCAAGCAGACGGGCTCCTGTCAGGTGGCGGCCAGCGTTCGAAACGCGGGTAAGGACAGGTCGGGTGATTGCGGGTTTCAGGCATCCTTAAGCGAGCACTCCTTCTCCCAGGCAAGATAGCCGTCGCCGCTTATGGCCCAGAAGGTTTCGATGCGGTTTTCGTAGTAATCCCGGTCCGCGCATTCCGCTTCGATCGCCTGGAGGAACTTGAGCGAGATGAGCTGGTGGCCATGCAGGAAGCGGTAAAACCCCTTGATTCCTGCCAGGTAGCCGTCGATCTCTTCGATCAGGGGCTCCATGGTGTTGACGATGTACCAGTTGCCGGCGAACTGGCGCACGATACCGGGGCGTTCCTCGAAAATGCTGCGGGACTTGATGGAGACCACGAAGTCCCTGATGAAGTAGTCGGCGGCGCCGGCGAGCGCCGTGGCGTCCTCGGGCGAGAGGCCGGCATCCATGCTCTCGCTGTAGAAGCGGTGCAGCAGGTCGCTGCAAAGCCGATCCACCCGCAGTTCGTCCTCCAGAGTCGTCGGGACGAAATCCCGCTTGTCCACTTTCAAAATCTCAAAGCCATCTTCGCAAAACTCTCCCATGTGCCCCTCTTGAAAACTGTTCTATGTTCTGTGTTCTGTGTTCTGTGTTCTATGTTCTGTGTTCTATGTTCTGTGTTCTGTGTTCTGTGTTCTGTGTTCTATGTTCTGTGTTCTATGTTCTGTGTTCTATGTTCTGTGTTCTATGTTCTGTGTTCTATGTTCTGTGTTATACGTGTTGCTTTTCCTACGATCTACGATCTATGTTAGCCGCGGTTAAAAGAAAGGCGGGCGAATACAAGATTCGCCCCTACCAGACAGGATGATTACCGTAGGGGCGAACCTTGTGTTCGCCCAACGTAGAACCTAGAACGTAGAACGGTTTTTAGCCTTCACCCTTGCCGGCGCGGATCGAGGGCGTCGCGGATCCCCTCCCCTACCAGATTGTAGGAGAGCACCGTGACGAGGATCGCCACTCCCGGAAACAGGGAGAGCCACCAGGCAAACTCGATGTAATCCTTGCCGGAAGTAAGTATATTGCCCCAACTCGGCGTCGGCGGCTGCACCCCGATGCCGAGAAAGGAGAGCGCCGATTCGGTCAGGATGGCCCCGGCCACCCCGAGGGTCGCGGAGACCAGCACCGGCGACATGGCGTTCGGAAGGATGTGGCGAAAGATGATCCTGCGGTCCGAGGCTCCCAGCACCCGGGCGGCCAGCACGAAGTCGCGACTCTTGAGCGAGAGCACTTCGGCGCGCACCAGGCGCGCGACCCCCATCCAACTGGTGAGTCCGATGATAACCATGATGTACCAGATGGACGGCTCCAACATGGCGATCACGGCAAGGATCAGGAAGAAGGTCGGAAAGCAGAGCATGATGTCCACCACCCGCATCAGCAGGGCATCCATCCAGCCACCGTAAAATCCGGCAAAGAGGCCGACCACGGTGCCGATGGCAATGGAGATGCCGACTGCGACGAATCCGACCTTGAGGGAGACCCGGGCTCCGTAAATGACCCGAGTCAGGACGTCGCGCCCCAGTTCGTCGGTGCCGAACAGATGGGCGGAGGACGGCGGCAGTAGCACGTGCCAGGCGTCCAGGGCGTCCGGGTCATACGGGGTGATGAAACCCGCGACCAGGGAGAGCACGAACAGCACCACAATGACGACCAGCCCGGCGGTCGCGAAGCGGTTGGACTTGAACCGCCTCCAGAATTCCCTATATGGCCCAGTCATCTGCAGATTCATAGCACGATTTCCTTACCTGCACCATCCCAAAGTGCGCCCCTCGACCTCATGGGCACTGCCTTTAAGTTAACGAGGGGACAGCTGTGTCCCCCCTGCGAAGCAGGGGGGAAGGCTCGCGTAGCGAGACAGGGGGGTCTCTCTGCCGGCTAAAACACCCCCCTGCTTCACTACGTTCAGCTTCCCCCCTATTTCATAGGGGGGACAAGACCACAGCCTGCCAGAGCAAAAATCTTAGCCAGTGCGGCCTCAGGGCCAACCGGCAACCGGGAAGCCGCAGCGGAGCTCGGCACCGATAACTTCCCGATAGGCATGGCTAAGCCTTGCCGTGCCGGATGCGCGGGTCGGCGAAGGCGTAGCAGAGGTCCGCCAGCAGGTTCCCCACCAGGGTGAGGCAGGCGCCGATCACCAGTATCCCCATCACCAGCGGGTAGTCGCGCCCCATGACCCCCTGGTAGAACAGCTGCCCCATGCCGGGAATGGCAAAGATGGTCTCGAAGATGACGCTGCCCCCGATCAGGCCGGGAAGGGAAAATCCCAAAAGAGTTATGACCGGGAGCAGGGCGTTCTTGAGCGCGTGCTTGTAGATGACTATGCGCTCCTTGACACCTTTGGCGCGCGCCGTCGTGATGTAGTCCTGGGAAAGGACCTCCAGCATGGTGGAGCGCATGTAGCGGGAAAGGCCGGCCAGACTCCCGAAGGTCGCGATGGCGACCGGCAGCAGCAGGTGCCGGGCCATGTCCCAGTAGCGCGCCAGGAACGGAAGCTTGTCGCTCCCCAGGGAATGGATGCCGGAGATCGGCAGCCAGGAGAGCTTTACTCCGAAAAAGTACATGCAAAGCAGCGCAAGCCAGAAGGTCGGGACCGCAAAACCCAGGAACACGAAGACCGAGATGCCGCGGTCCAAAAGCGTGTCCCGGTGCACCGCGGCGAGGATGCCGATCGGAATGGCGAGACCGAACTCCAGGATCAGGGCGATGATGTTCAGCGTCAGGGTGATCGGGATGCGCTCGACGATCTTGTCGGCGACCGGCCGGTTGTCCGGGGCGAAGGAGCGGCCGAAATCGAAGTGGGCCAGATGCGAGATCCAGCGTCCATACTGGACGTAGAGCGGTTTGTCGAGACCGTAGAGCTCGCGCAGCCGGGCCTTGGAGGCCGCCGACACCTTCGGGTTCATGGAGGCCTGCATCTCCACCGGCTCGCCGGGGGCTAGGTGAATCACCGTGAAGGTGATCAGCGTGATGCCGAGCAGAAGCGGGAAGAGCATCAGGATGCGTTTGATCAGATAATTGACCATGGTCTAGTTCACCTGCTCCGCCTTCGGTACGTACCACTTGATCAGGTTGTAGAAAATCCCCGCGGGCGCCGGCTCGATGCCCCGGACCCGCGCCGAGACCACCGGCAGCGCGTCGGGGACGTAGAGAAAGGTGTAGGGCTGCTCGCGCGCCAGGATGTCCTGGATCGCGTAGTAGCACTTTTTCCTCTGCTCCATGTCGAAGGTCCCCCTCCCCTCGACCAGCAGGCGATCCACCTCAGGGTCCTTGAAATGGATGAAGTTGAGCTCCTTGGGGGCCGTCTTGGAGGAGTGCCAGATGTCGTAGATATCGGGGTCCTGGCCCAGGGTCCAGCCGAGCAGCACCGCCTCGAACTGTCCCTTGTCGATGAAGTTGTTGATGAAGGAGGCCCACTCCATGACCCGGATCTTCACCTCTATTCCCACACTCCTCAGGCGCTGCTGTATGATCAGGGCACACTTGAGCCGCTGGTCGTTCCCCTGGTTGGTCATGATGGTGAAGCTGAAGCGCTTGCCGTCTTTGACCAGGACGCCGTCGGACCCCATGGTAAAACCGGCCTCCTTCAGGAGCGCCGCGGCGCGGGCCGGGTCGTACCCGAAATCGTCCACCTTCGGCTTGTAGGCCCAGGTCCCCGGCTTGTACGGCCCGTGGGCGATCTGCCCCATGCCGAGCAGCACCCCCTGGATGATCTCCTCCTTGTTGATGGCGCAGGTGATCGCCTGGCGCACCCTGCGGTCCTGGAAAAGCGGCAGGCGCAGGTTGTAGCCTAAGTAGGTGTAGGCCGACGCCGGGTAACGGTACTTGTTGAAGCGGGACAGGAACTCCCTGGTGTTGGTCTGGCGCTGGTACTGCACCGGGGAGAGGTTCATCTCGTCCAGGCCGCCCGCCTTGAGCTCCATGTACATGGTGGAGCTGTCGGGGATGATGCGGTACACGTAGCGGCTCAGGTAGGGCTTCCCCTCCCAGTAGTCGGGGTTGGCCTCCAGCACGACCTTCTGCAGCGGGATCCACTGCTTGAACACGTAGGGACCGGTGCCGATGGGATTTCGGGCCAGCGGACTCTTGGTTATGTCCTTTCCTTCCAGAAGGTGCGCCGGGAGTATCGACATGCCCCAGGAGGCGAGTGCCGGAGCGAAAGGCTTGGCGTAAACCACCTCGAAGGTGTAGGGATCGGGCGCCCGGGCGCTTTGGACCTGCTTGAAGTCCTCCGAATAGGCGGTGGGTGTCTTGGGGTCGATGATGACCCGGTAGGTGTAGAGCACGTCGCGAGAGGTGAAGTCGTGGCCGTCGTGCCATTTGACACCGTGGCGCAGGTGGAAGGTTATCTTGAGTCCGTCGGGCGAGACGTCCCAGGAGGTGGCAAGGTCCCCCTCGAGCTGGTAATTCTTGTCGTAGCGCAGCAGGCCGTTGTAGACCAGCCCGGAAATTTCTCCGGAGGAGGAATCGGTGGCGAGGACCGGAATCAGGGTCGAGGGCTCGCCGATGCTCCCGGTGACCAGGGTGTCGCCGTAGGCGGGAGGCCCCGCCGGACCGCGCACCTTTTGCTGCTGCTCGGGCGCACCCTTGGCGCACCCTGCCAGTTGCAGGGCGACCAGGAACAGGGTGACCAGCCGGGACAGTGTCATTTTTCAGCGTTCTCCGAACGGCAGTGCTTGATCTTGTCGGCCAGATCGGTCCGCTCCGGCTCCAGCTTCTGGAGCTTCTTGTAGAGCGGGATCGCCTTCTTGGGAAGGTGGGCGGCGCAGTAGGTGTCGGCCAGGTGGCCGAGGACCGTGGCATCTTCGTCGGAAAGCTCGACCGCCCGCTCCAGCTGGTAGATCGCGTCGTCGTAGCGTTTCAGCTTGAAGAAGGTCCAGCCCAGGCTGTCCAGGATGAAGCCGTCGTCGGGCTTGAGGGAAACCGCCTTCTTCAGCAGCACCAGCGCCTCTTCGAGGTTCTCCCCCATCTCGGCATAGGTGTACCCCAGGTAGTTGAGGGCCTGCGGATCGTTGGGGGTCGCGGCCAGCACCCGCTTCATCATGGCGACCGAGAGCTCCTTCTGGCCTACCTTGTCGTAGAGGATCCCCAGCCGGAAGCTCACCCTCGGGTCCGCCTGCTGCGCCTCGCCGGCGCTCTTCAGCACGTCGATGCCGTCCTGGAAGCGGTCCATCGACTCGTAAAGTCCCGCCAGGGCCAGGTAGGGCTCCACGCGGGCGGGATCCTTCTTGATCTCGTCCTTCAAGAGGGCTACTCCCTTCTCCGCCTCGCCCTTCTCCTTGTAGAGATAGGCCAGGTGCCCCAGCGCGTCCAGGTAGTAGGAGGAGTCCCGCGGGATCTGGGCGAACTCCGCTATCGCCTGGTCGGTCTCCTCCATCTCCTCGTAGGCGGTGGCCAGGTAGAAGCGGACCTGCTGCGCGCCGGGCTCGGCCTTGAGGATGGTCTGGAAGGCCGTCACCGCCTCGTCATAGCGCTCCAGTTCGAGGAGCAGCAGGCCGATCTTGCGGGAGTTCTCCAGGCTGTCGCCCCCTTGCGCCTCCAGCAGGTTGAGGGCGTCGTCCAGGCGCCGCTGCTGGATGTAGATCTGAGCCAGGTGCTGAACCACGTTGATGTTGGACGGGTTCACCTCTAGGAGGCTCTTGTAGGTCTCGATGGCGTCGTTCGTTAGACCCTGGGTCTCCTGGGAGATCGCCATCTCGACCAGCGCCTGTTCGAAATCGGGCTTCAACTCCACCGCCTTCTTGTAGTAGGTGAGCGCCTCGCGCGGCAGACGCATCTGGTCGTAGGTCTTGGCGAGGTAGTAATAGGCCAGCGGAGAGTCGGGGACCGCCTTCACCAGCGCCTTCAGCGTGTTGACCGCCTGCTCGTACTCGAAGGTCTTCAGGTAGAAGATCGCCACGTGCAGGTAGACCTCCTCCTTGGTCGGGTCGAGCGCCATGACCTTCTTGAAGTAGGGGATGGCATCCTTCTCGCGCTGCATGGTGACCAGGATGTTGCCCGCCAAAAGCTGCGCCTGGGTGAAGTTGGGGTCGATCTTGATGGCGGCCTCGCACTCGGCCAGGGCTTCCTCGCCCCGGTTTTGCTGCAGGTAGATCTGCGCTGCCGCGGTGTGCAGGAACGGGGAGGCGGGGTCGGCGGCGATGGCGCTCCGCAGCAGGGTGAGCGCACCCTCCTGGTCCCCTTCGCCGGAGCGCAATCGGGCCAGGGCGAAGAAGTACAGGGTGCGCGCTTCAGTCGAAGTACCGTAGAGAGTGGACGAGGGGGCCGAGGACGCCGACACGGCCGCGCCCTCAGTGGCGCAGGCGGAGAGGATCGACAGCAGGAGGAGGAGCGCAAGATACTTCGTGGTCATGGGGTACCCGCAGTTTCTGTCAGTGTGCATGTCATAAAAACCTAAAAAACGCGGCACCCAGTTGGGATTGAGTATCCCGCAGGATGGCGCGATTTGTCACATGAAAAGCTAACATAAATAGGTAGCAGCGTCAAACAACATTTGTGCGAATTTATCCGGTTGCGCCACCCCCTCGCTATGATACAATTTTCAAATAATATCATCATGTTAAGGCCGGCGATGATTCGAAAGCTTATAAAATCGTTACTTAAAGCTGCGGCTTACCCCGAGGCGACGGCGAGCGTGCGCCTCACCGAGACCCATGTCTCCTTAATCTTCATTACCGACAGTTACGTATACAAGGTGAAGAAGCCGGTCGACTTCGGCTTTCTCAACTTCACCACGCTGGACCGGCGCCGCTTCTACTGCGAGGAGGAGGTCCGCCTGAACCGGCGCCTGTGTCCCGACGTCTACCTGGGCGTCGTGGAGCTGCGCGAGACCCCCGGCGGCTGCGCCTTCGGCGGCTCCGGGGCCTTGATCGACTACGCGGTGAAGATGAAGCGGCTCCCCGAGGAGCGCATGCTGACCCACCTGCTGGAGGCGGGGGAGCTGCAGCCGGCCCAGATGGCGCAGATCGCCCGGACCGTAGCCGAGTTCCACGGGCGGGCGGCGCGCGGCCCGCAGATAAGCGCGCAGGGGAGCCCCGAGGCGATCCGCGCCAACTGGGAGGAGAACTTCAGGCAGGCACCTACCTCCGTCCCTTACGGCCTCTCCGGGGCCGACCTCGACCTTTTGCGCGACTGGGTGGAGCGCTTCCTGGCGCAGCACGGAGCGGAGCTGCAAGCCCGGGTCGAAGGGGGGTTCATCAGGGAGTGCGACGGGGACCTGCACCTGGGCAACATCTGCCTGACCGACCGGGTCTACATCTTCGACTGCATCGAGTTCAACGAACGGTTCCGCTTCATCGACACGGCGGCCGACATCGCCTTTCTCCTCATGGACCTGGAATACGCCGGGCGCGCCGACCTCTGCACCCCCTTCCTGGAGGCCTACCAGGAGGCAAGCGGCGACCGGAGCCTGTCGGGGGTGCTGAACTTCTACAAGGCCTACCGCGCCTTCGTGCGGGGCAAGGTGCAGGGGCTCCGACTGGCGGAGGGGGGGCTGACGGACGAGGAGGAACAAGCGACCCGGGAGGCCGCCCGCCGTTATTTCCGCCTGGCCCGCGGCTACTGCCTGAGGGAGCGGCTGGCCCCGACCCTGATCATGACCTGCGGGCTGATGGGGAGCGGCAAGAGCGCCCTGGCCCGCGAGCTTTCGCGCGAGCTCGGCCTGGTCCTTGAGAGCTCCGACCTGGTGCGCAAGTCCCTGGCCGGGATGGCGCCTACGGAGCACGCGGCCGGGGGCTACCGGGAGGGGATCTACACTCCCGCCGCGACCCGGGCGACCTACGGCGCGCTCCTGGATCGCGCCCGCGCGGCACTGACAGCCGGCCGGAGCGTCCTGGTGGACGCAAGCTTCCGCAGCGCCCGCGACCGGGAGGCCTTCCGGGCGCTGGCCGGGGAACTCGGGGCCACCTGCTTCCTGGTGCAGCTGCAGTGCGACGAGGGGCTCGCCAAAGAGCGCCTGGAGCGCAGAAGCCGACAGCCCGGCGAGGTCTCCGACGGCAGGTGGCAGCTCTACCCGCGGCAGCGCGCTCAGTTCGAGGCGCCGGGGCCGGGCGAGGCGATCAACGTCGACAGCAGCCTTGGCCTTTCCGAAGAGGTCGACCTGGTGCTCCGGGGAATGGGGATACTGCCATGAAATCCAGGATAAAAGAGGTGGTCATCGGCCGGCTGAAGCTCAAGGACACCTGGGTGATCTGCTTCGTGCTCGGCTTCATCATGATGAACTACCCCTTCATCAGCATCTTCAACAAGGCGACGCGCCCCTTCGACATCCCGCTGCTCTACCTGTACCTGCTGCTTGGCTGGGTCTTCTCCATCTTCATCGTCTATCTCTTCAGCCGCGCCGAAAGGCACGAAAGCGACGCCAAGGAAGGGCGCTGATGCTGAACGTCGATCTGGTGTGGGGCACCGCGCTCCTCTACATAGCGCTTCTTTTCCTGGTCGCCTACTACGCGGACCAGAGACAGAAGCAGGGGCGCTCCCTCACCACGAACCCCGCGGTCTACTCGCTCTCCATCGCGGTCTACGCGACCTCCTGGACCTACTACGGCTCCGTCGGCAAGGCGGCCACCACCGGCGTCGACTTCCTCCCCATCTACCTCGGCCCCACCCTGATCGCCTTCTCCTGGTGGTTCCTGCTGAAGAAGATCGTCCGGATCTCCAAGCAGAACAACATCACCTCCATCGCCGACTTCATCAGCTCGCGCTACGGCCGCAGCCAGTGGCTGGGCGCCATCATAACGGTCATCACCCTGATGGGGATCATGCCCTACATAGCGCTGCAGCTGCGCGCGGTCTCCACCTCCTTCACCATCATCACCGGCTTCCACGACTTCCACCTGGGGCTGGTGGACCGCTTCTACCTGTTCTCCCCCCACCCGGGGCTCTTCACCGCGATCCTGCTGGGAGTTTTCTCCGTGGTGTTCGGGGCGCGGCACCTCCCCTCCGCCGAGCGCCACGAAGGGCTGGTGGCGGCCATCGCGCTCGAGTCCATCGTCAAGCTGGTGGCCTTTCTCTGCGTCGGGATCTTCATCACCTACGGCCTCTTCGACGGCATGGGGGACCTCTTCAGCCAGCTCTACGTCAAGAACCCGGAGCTGCTGACCCGGCTCACCACGCTGAGCGGCTCCGGGGAGTCCTCCTACGCCTCCATCTGCAGCCTGCTGGTGCTCTCCATGAGCGCGGTCATGCTGCTGCCGCGCCAGTTCCAGGTCATGGTGCTGGAGAACGCCGACGAGAGCCATCTGAACTCCGCGGCCTGGCGCTTCCCGGCCTACATGTTCCTGATGAACCTCTTCGTGATGCCGATCGCGATCGCGGGGATCCTGCTCACCGGCGGGGCCGGCGGCGCCGACTACTTCGTGCTGACCCTGCCGCTTAGGGCCGGCCACCCCTGGCTCGCCCTGGTCGCCTTCCTGGGCGGCTTCTCCGCCTCGGCCGGCATGGTCATGGTGGAGAGCGTGGCGGTCTCCACCATGCTGCTAAACCACGTGCTGATGCCGGTGGTGCTGCGGTTCCGGCCCCAGGAGCGGGTCCCGGTCCTGCTGCACAACCTCAAAAGGCTCGGGATCATCCTGGTGGTCCTTTTGGGCTACCTGTACCAGGCGATCGTGGGCGACAGCTACATGCTCGCCAACATGGGGCTCATCTCCTTTTCCGCGGCGGTCCAGTTCGCCCCGTCCCTGATCGGGGGACTCTACTGGCCGCGCGGCAACAAGCCCGGCGCCATTGCGGGGCTGCTTTTGGGCTTCGCGGTCTGGTTCTACACCCTGCTGCTCCCCTCCCTGGTGCAGGCGGGGTGGTGGGGCTCGGAGATCCTGGCCCTGGGTCCCTGGGGCATCGCGCTGCTGCGGCCCCAGGCGCTCTTCGGGCTGACCGGCCTCGACCCCTGGACCCACTCGCTCTTTTGGAGCATGTTCCTGAACGTCTCCGCCTACCTCGCGCTTTCCATCCTGCGGGGCCAGGGGGAAGAGGAGCGCGAGCAGGCCAGGAGGTTCGTGCAGGTCTTCGCCCCCGAGAACGGCTCGCCGCACTGGGAAACCAAGCGCCTCTCCAAGCCGGTCACCATCGTGCAGTTCGTGAACCTGATGTCCAAGTTCATCGGGGAGCCCCAGGCCCACACGGCGATCAGCGACTACCTGGGCCAGCGCGAGATCGACGGGCGGGGCGGCGTCTCGGAGTTCGAGCTCCCCAACCTGAAGAGATTCGTGGAGAAGACCCTGGCGGCGAGCCTCGGGGGGGCCGCGGCGGGGGCGGTGGTGGAGAGCTTCCTGTCGGACATAGGAAGCCGGATGGAGTCGGTCTACGACATCTTCTCCACGGTGCGCACCTCGCGCGACCAGAGCCGCGAGGCCCTCTTCGTGCGCCTGCGCGCCTCCGAGATCATGAACCGCTCCCTGGAGCTCAACATCATCATGGAGGACCTGCTGGCGCTCCTGTTGCGGGAGTTCAAGCTGGACCTCTGCGTCATCAGGCTCCTAAACGACGCCGGGACCCTGCAGGTGCGCTGCTTCAAGGGCGAGGGGGGCGAGCGGATCACCGCGGAGGACCGCATCCTGGAAATAGACACCCACGTGGGCGAGGCGTTCCTGGGGCGGCGCACCGAGTTCTTCAACGACACGGCCTACATCACCAAGCCGATAGCCAAGGAGATCTTCCGGCGCGAGGGGATCAGGTCCTTCGCCCACATCCCGATCGCCAGCGAAGGGAGCCCGCCGGTCGGCATCCTCTCGGTGTTCTCCCGCTCCATCGTCGGCCTTTTCACCGAGCAGTTCGTGGAGCTCCTGGAGAGCCTGGCCGGGCAGCTGGCACAGGCGGTGCGCATCGTCTCGGAGCGCGAGGCGCGCGAGCGCGAGCGCGAGCAGAAGGAGGCGGCCCAGCTGGAGAATGCCCGGGTGACCCGGGACCTGGAGCTTGCCAAGCAGATCCAGCTCTCCCTGCTCCCGGTCGCCCCGCCGCAGCTCCCCGGGCTAAGCATCGCCTGCCGCTGCGTCCCGGCGAGCCACGTGGGAGGGGACTACTACGACTTCTTCCCGAGGGAGAGCGGGGTCCTGGACATCGTCATGGCGGACGTCTCCGGTCACAGCGTGGGCGCGGCGCTCATCATGGTGGAGACCCGCAGCGTGCTGCGGGCAGAGATGCAGGCGACCCGGTCGACCGGGGAGATCCTGGGGGTGCTCAACACGCTCTTGTACGAGGACCTGACCCGTGCCGAGCTCTTCATCACCATGTTCTGCTGCAAGTACGACGCGAAGCGCAGCAACTTCAGCTACTCGAACGCCGGGCACACCCGGCCGCTTCTCTTGCGCGGCGGCTCCTGGCAGGAGCTCGACACCGAGGGGCTCATCCTCGGCGTGGAGCCCCGGGTGGCGTTCGAGGAGAAGAGCGTCCGGCTCGAGCCGGGCGACCTCCTCTTTATCTTCACCGACGGCATCATCGAGGCCGAGGGCGCCCCGGGCGATTTTTTCGGCGTGGCGAGGCTCTGCGAGCTCCTCACCAGCGTGCAGGGAGAGAGCCCGGAGGCGATGATCGACGCGGTCCTGGCGCGGCTTGCCGCCTTCAGCGCCGCGGGTCCTTTACAGGACGATGTTTCCATGGTAGTCATGAAGGTAGGTGAGGCCACGGCAGCCGGCGTCCTTGCCAAATGCAGCTAGTTATTGCACAATGACCTGTAGCTTATTGGGACTTCACAACAAGGAGAAGGCCATGAACCTAGTGAACGAGACGAGGAACGACATTGTCATCCTATACGTCAAGGAGGAGCGGCTGGACGCCCACAACTCGGTGGAGCTGAAGGCCGCGGTGCAGAAGCTTTTTGAGGAGGGCAAGAAGAATGTGCTGGTCGATCTGAAAGATGTACGGTTCATTGATAGTTCGGGACTCGGCGCGCTGGTGTCGGGATTCAAAAATGCCATATCCCACCAGGGGAACCTCAAGCTTTCTTCACTGCAGTCACAGGTGAAGTCGATGTTCGAACTGACCCGCCTGCACCGGGTGTTCGAGATCTTTCCATCCACTGCGGAGGCCATGGAAAATTTCCAGTAACAAGTGAGGCGCCAGATGGAAGGAAACGCGATTGAGGTAGACATAAAGGTCCCCAACAAGACCCGCTACCTGAGCCTGATCGGCCGCATCGGGGAGGACATCGCCCGCGAGCTGGAGCGCTACAGCGGGGACCGGGAGACGCTTGCCTACCAGCTGAACCTGGTCCTCACCGAGGCAATGGTGAACGCCATCAAGCATGCGGGGCCCAAGGAGCCCGAGAAACTGGTCCGGATTGTCATCACCATCCGCGTCGACGACCTCACCATCAAGGTCTACGACGACGGGCAGGGGTTCGACATCAACGCCATCCCCCCCCCGAACTTCGACGAACTGGAGGACCGGGGGCGCGGTATCTTCCTGATACGCTCCCTGATGGACTCGGTCTGCTACCGCAAGAACTGCAAGGAAAACATCCTGGAGATGAAAAAGAAACTGGTCTGACCCGCCATCACCCCTTTCTACAGCAGTGGATCACCATTGCCCCGCCCACCAGGAACATGGGGAGACTCAGCATCTGCCCCATGGAAAGCCCCCCGATCAGGTAGCCGATCTGTGCGTCCGGCTCCCTGGCGAACTCGACCAGGAAACGGAACAGGCCGTAGAGCGAGATGAAGCACCAGAAGACGACGCCGTCGCGCTTCACCTTGCGGGACACCGTGTACAGGACCAGGAACATGAGCGGCCCTTCCAGGAACGCCTCGTAAAGCTGGGAGGGGTGGCGCGGCAGGTTCCCACCGGTGGGAAAGACCATGCCCCAGGGGAGATCGGTGACCCGGCCGTACAGCTCGCCGTTGATGAAGTTCCCGATGCGCCCAAGCCCGAGGCCTACCGGACCGGCCAGAAACCCGATGTCCGCCAGTTGGTAGAAGCGGATCTTGTGTTTTCTGATGTAAAAAAGGCCGGCCACGATGGCGCCGGTCAGCCCGCCGTGAAACGACATCCCCCCTTCCCAGACTGCGAAGAGCTTCATCGGGTGCTCCAGGTAGTAGGACAGGTTGTAGAACAGGATGTACCCCAGACGCCCCCCGAGTATGACCCCGAGCGCAACGGTGAAGATCAGGTCGGCGACGTCGTCCTTGACGAGCGGCAGCCCCTTCCTTTTTACCCCCGCCAGTATGATGAAATACGCCGCCAGAAATCCGCAGATATACATCAGGCCGTACCAGCGGAATTGGAGCGGACCCAGCTTCAGAAAAACCGGGTCTATGTTGGGAAATGTCATGAGTGCTCTCCGGAGGTTAATTAGTCCTCTAACCTAGCAGCAAACGGTCGGGGTGTCAATTGCGCTCCGCCCCAAGGTTGACAACGGCCGCGCTGGCTATACATTTTTTTAAAGGCACATTAATTATGACAATCGTTCCCACGCTCCGGCGTGGGAACGGACTCCCCGGACGCTCCAGCGTCCGAGCCGGAGGCAACAGCAGTACCACGGACGAAAGGGACGCGGGAGCGTCCCCGGATGCATTCCCACGCGGGAGCGTGGGAACGATAACCAAATTAGGGGAAGTCCCGCAAGGCTGGAGCATTCATGAACATCGCGATGAGCGAGATATTCCTCAGTTCGGTGCTCGACAAGACCGTGATAAACGGGCACGGGCGCGAGATCGGCTCCCTGCAGGATCTGGTCATGGTACCCGGTGACAGCTTCCCCGCGGTGTCGCACCTGCTGGTGCAGAGCAGCCAGGGGCAGGGAGTCGTCCTCTCGGTCCCCTGGCAGCGCATAGCGCTCTTCAGCCGCTACGTCATCTCGGTCTCCGGGTCATTCCAGAGCATCCCGCACTACCGGCGCCAGGAAGGCGAGATTCTGCTCAAGCGGGACATCCTGGACCGGCAGATCGTGGACGTCAACGGCGCCAAGGTGGTGCGGGTCAACGACGTGAAGCTCGGCAGCTACCAGGAGCGGCTCTGCGTCTTCTTCGTCGACGTGGGGGTGCGGGGATTGCTGCGCCGGATGGGATTCGAACACCTGGGGGAGAGGATCGGCTCCCTCTTCAAGCACCCGCTCCCCCACTACCATATCAGCTGGGAGTACGTGCAGCCGCTGGAGCCGAACCTGGCACCCATCACCCTCAACGTGGCGAGCGACGTGCTGAAGGAGATCCATCCGGCGGACCTGGCCCAGATCATCTCGAACATCCCACCCGGCAACATCCAGGCCGTGCTCGACGTCCTCGGCACCGAGACCGCGGGGGAGGCGATCCACGAGCTGGAGCCCGAGTTGCGCAGCCGGGTCATCAGCCAACTGGAGAGCGGGCAGGCGAGCAGCATACTCGAGGAGATGAACCCGGACCAGGCGGCGGACGTGCTGGGGGACCTGCCGCAGTGGAAGGCTCAGGAGCTCCTGGGGCTCATGGACGAGGGGGATGCTGTCGAAATCCAGGTGCTGATGGAGCACGAGGAGGATACGGCAGGAGGGCTCATGAACAGTCAGTTTGTCGCCACCTCCGGCGAGCTGAACTGCGAGGAGGCCCTGCAGGTGGTGCGCTCGCGCGCCGGCGAGGTCGACAATGTCTACTATCTGTATGTGCTGGACGAAAGGCAGCAGTTGCAGGGCGTGGTGAGTCTCAAGAACCTGCTGGTCGGCGGGGAAGGAACGAGGGTTAGCGAGTTGATGACGACGGGGATAAAAAGCGTCCGCGTCGACTCGTCTCCCAATGAGGTACTGGAGGTCGTCGCCAAGTACAACCTGATCGCCGTGCCGGTGCTGGATCAGGAGGAGAAGATGGTCGGCATCATCACGGTTGACGACATCCTGGAGCTGTTCCTGCCCTATGCGCTGCGGCGCAAGCGTCATAAGCCGGGATAGAAGAGAACCTGATTAGTGATGATCTTCCGCCATAGTCCCCCTCCCCTTGCAGGATGGGTTTAGGGGAAGGGGAAGGTGCCATGACTGCCCACAGGTAACCTCACTTCGTGGCTGCTTCCCCCCCACCCCGACCCTCCCCCGCAAGGGGGGAGGGAGAGTTTTTGGAAGCGGAAAATTGTCGCTAATCGGGAAAGAGAAAGACTCCCCCTCGCCCTCCGGGAGAGGGCCGGGGTGAGGGAGGTTTTTCTCGGGGGAGGTCGTTACTTCTGATCCAGGCTGACGCCCGCTTTGTCTGCTTTTTCGCGCAGCTGATCAACCTTTTTTCTCTGATCCTGAACCCGGAATTCGTCCTGCTTCAAGGTGTTTTGCAGGGTGAGATACTCGGAGCGCGACATCTTCGAAGTGTCTTCCATGCGCGCGCGCAGTTCAACGATTTCCTGTTCCGTGGCATCCAGATTGGCCTTGGCGGAACGGTACTCGTTACTTAAAGCGGCCTCTTCCTTGGCGCCTGGCGCTTTTTTTTCTTTTACATTGCCGGCGTCCCTAGGTTTCCCCTTTACCGGCTCGGTGTTTTCGATGATCTGCGGCGTGCCGCTTTCGTCGGCCCCCAACACTTTGGCCTTCTTACGGTACTTTTTCGGCACATTCCCGAGGTCCTCGGTAAAGTTAACGGTGCCGCTTTCGTCGGTCCATTCGTAGGTCACGGCACTTGCCGACAGCGGGTACAGCAGAAGCAGCACCACAAGAAGTTTCTTCATACAGTCTCCTTTTAAAAGAAATCTAAGGGCCCAGCGCTCTCATTTAACCCGGGGGCCAGGCGAAGCTTCTGCCGGCAAGCACGTGGAAATGGATATGGAACACGGATTGGCCGGCTCCGGCGTTATTGTTGTTAACGATCCTAAAGCCGTCATCGGCGACCCCGCGATCACGAGCCAGTTTGGCTGCGAGACGGTAGACCGCGCCGATAGTCTGGTCGTCTTCAGGCGTCAGCTCCAACGAATTCACCAGGTGCTTCTTGGGAATGATCAGCACATGCATGGGCGCCACGGGATTGATATCCTCAATGGCGAAAAGGGTAGCGTCCTCGTAGATCTTTTTAACCGGTATGGCGCCGCTCGCCATCTTGCAGAACAGACAGTTTTCCATAAAACCTCCATATTGGTTGCCTTTGAACCAGAAGGACTTAAAAGACGCAAAAGACATAAAGGACTACGACGACTGCAACGACTCAACGACTTAACGATCCACGACCTACCCACTCAACGGTTTCCTCAAATGAATGAGGAACTCCTTGTTCCCTTTGGGACCGAGGATGGGGGAGTCACAGACGCCAAGGACCTGCAGCCCCAGGCTCTCTGCCAGTGCCGTGATCGCGGCGACGACTTCCGCATGTTTTTTCTCGTCCCGCACCACTCCCCCCTTCCCTACTTGGCCGCGCCCCACCTCGAACTGGGGCTTGATCAGCGCCACAACCGTCGCCCCCTCCTTGACGAGCCGCAGGGTCGGCGGCAGTACCTTGTCCAGCGAGATGAAGGAAGCGTCGATCACCGCGATGTCGGGTAGCTCGGGGAGCGTCTCCGGCTCCAGGTGACGTATGTTGGTCTTCTCCAGACTGAGCACCCGCGGGTCCTCGCGCAGCTTCCAGGCCAACTGGCCGTAGCCCACGTCCACGGCGATGACGCGCCGCGCCCCGCGCTGCAGCAGGCAGTCGGTGAAGCCGCCGGTGGAGGCGCCGACGTCGAGCGCCGCGAGCCCGTCGACCTTTATGCCGAAGAGGTCGAGCCCCTCCGCCAGCTTCAGCCCGCCGCGGCTCACATAGGGGAGCGGCTCCCCTTTCAGGCGGATCTCGGCCGTCAGGGAAACCATCAGTCCCGCCTTGTCGGCCAGGTGATCGTCCACCACCACCTGCCCGGCCATGATGAGCGCCTTGGCCTTTTCCCTGGAAGGGGCAAGCCCACGCTCCAGCACGAGCTTGTCGAGTCTGTCTTTGGTCACGATAATCCTTTAGTATCTGTAGGGTGGGCTGTTCATCCCCCCTGCGCAGTAGGGGGGAAGGCTCGCGAAGCGAGACAGGGGGGTCTTCCCCCGGCACAAACACCCCCCTGCTTCACTGCGTTCAGCTTCCCCCCTATTTCATAGGCTCTGTTAGGGGAGCTGTTGATTTCCCTCGTGGCACAGAAGGCGGGCGAATACAAGATTCGCCCCTATCAGCGCGATGAGGTGTAGGGGCGAACCTCGTGTTCGCCCGTGAGCTGCGTTCAACACTCACCTGTTACAACAACTAGTTGGCGACCGCAACCTCCCCCTCCCTTGACGGGAGGGGGTCGGGGGGAGGGTGAAGCTGCCAACGGAGTCGTAGATGGCGCCCTCCCCCTCTCCCCGACCCTCCCCCGCCAAGGGGGAGGGAGGTTTTAGCACAGTGCCAAGGGAAGGAAGCTGCCTAATAAATGCCGTGCAGCGGCCCGCCCGGTGCTGCCAGCTGGTCGACTCGGCGCTCCACTGCCGGGTCCTCGACGAGCGGCGGCGCGTGGTGCGGCTTGACGCGCGCGTCGATGACGACCGGCCCGCTGCAGCCCCACTGTTTGCTGACGGTCGAGGCCCCCACGCCGTAGATGTCGGCTGCGGGGTCGGAGCGGGTGAAGGTTACCCAAAGGAAGTTGTTCAGGCTTGCCGCGGCGAACCGGCTGTCGTCGCACACGACGATCAGAGGGAACGCCTCCAGTCCGGGGACCCCGGTCAAGAAGTCGCAAAGCCCTTCCAGCGCGGGGTCCGGCTCGCCCTTGCGCCCCGTGCAGGCGGGACCGGTCAGGGCCAGCACGCCGGGGAGGCAGAGCGCCGGGGCGCTCCAGCCCGCGGGGAGACGCAGGTCCGCGGGGAGCTCGCGTCCCAGCGTGCGGCGCTTGGGCCCGACGGCGGCGATGACGACCTTGGAGCCGCTGTTGAGTCCGGAGCCGGAATAATCGAGGGTGTCCATGGTGGTCGCGGTCTGGAAATGCAGGTCGCGGCGCGGGTCGAAGCGCTCCAGCACGTGGGCCAGGAACGCGGGTATGTCGTGGATGTCCAGCTGCGGCGCGTCCTCGTGCGAGGCGATCATCAGGTACTTGGCCAGCGAGAGCTGCCCCTGGCCCAGGATCGCGTTGGCGATGGTGAGGATTTCCTGCGGGGTGCGCCGCTCCCCGTATGGGACGTAGCGCTCGCTCCCGGTGGCGAGCAGCAGCGGGTGCACGCCCGCCGCGTCGACGGCGTGCACCGCGCGCACCCCGGGAATCACGGTCGGGATCAGCGGACCGGTCAGCTCGTGGATGAAGGCGCCGAAAGAGGTGTCCTCCTGCGGCGGGCGCCCCACGGTCGTGAAAGGCCAGATGGCGCCCTCGCGGTGGTACACCTTATCCACCTGCAGCACCGGGAAGTCGTGCGCCAGGCTGTAGTAGCCGAAGTGGTCCCCGAAAGGCCCCTCGGGGAGCGTCCCTTGCGGATCGATGATCCCGGTGAGGCAGAAATCGGCCTCCGCCGGGACCGGCAGTCCTCCCTCGCGCGTCACCATCTCGATCCGGTGCCCGGCGAGCAGCCCCGCGAAGGAGAGCTCGGGCATCCCCTCGGGAAGCGGCATGACGGCCGCGACCGTCATGGCGGGAGCCCCGCCGACGAAGACGTTCACCTGGAAGGGAACCCCCTTCTCGAGCGCCTCGGCGTGGTGGAATCCGATGCCGCGGTGGATCTGGTAGTGGATGCCGACCTGGGCGTTGTGCCGGTACTCGCCGCCCGAGATCTGCACCCGGTACATGCCGAGGTTGGAATGGCGCAGCCCCGGGGCACCCGCGCTCTCCGAATAGACCTGCGGCAGCGTGATGAAGGCGCCGCCGTCGTCGGGCCAGGATTTAAGCTGGGGCAACCGGTCCAGCGCCGTGCAATGGGCCAGGATCGGGCCGTCCGCCACCCGCTTGGGGATCAGGTGCCAGGCCGCGGGGAGGGTCGACAGGAGCGAAGCGGGCTGCTTCAGGAAGCTTTTGGGGTCCACCTTCAGCTGCACCAGGCGCTCCACCGCCTTCAGGGTGTCCCTGAAGATAAACCGGGTGCGCTCCAGGGTGCCGAAGAGGTTGCCGAGCATCGGGAAGGAGCATCCCTCAACCCGGGTGAAGAGCAGCGCCGGTCCGCCGGCCTGGTAGACCCGCCGCTGGATGGAGCCGATTTCCAGGTCGGCCGAGAGCTCCCGGTCAATCCGTATCAAGGAGCCGGAGCGCTCCAAATCCGCCACGCACGCTGCAAGATTCCTATATCCCAACCAATTCCCCCGCCAGACATGATGCCTAAAATCACTGGTTTATTTTTAATGCACCCCCGCAGCCAAGTCAATCACAAAAGCAGAAAAGGACCCCGCTGGACCGGATTCAAATGAAAAGCTTGACCCACAACGGTAATTAGTTGTAATCAAACAGATAGGCCAAGCGCGGGCAGCTCCCCGCAGGGCGCGGGTTCCATCCTCATCCGGACTTGAGCGGCCAACCACCTCCCTCCGCGAGGGATCACCGATACGGAGTCTCCGTGCCGCGCTACACGATCTTCAGGAAGATTCTCATCATCACCCTGCTCCTCTCCCTGGCGCCGCTCCTCGTCACGTCCACCATTTTGCTCATCAACCTGCAATCGATCAGCTCCGGCCTCTCCCAGGAAATAACCGCCTCCGACGACCTCCAGGCGTCCGAGTCGCTCACCATGAGGGCCCGGCAGCTCGCCGAGAACATCTCCGACTTCCTGCACCAGTGCGAAAGCGATCTGCTGTTTCTTTCCCGCTCGAGTCTGGACCGCCCGAGCCTGCTGGATTTCTACCAGACCCGTCGCTCCGAGGTCTGGCTGCGCAACGGCAGCGCCGCCACCCCGCGGGAAACCCGGGAGCTGATCCCCCTGTACCGCTCCATTGCCTTCATCGACGCGAGCGGAAAAGAGCAGCTGGTGATCCGGGACGGCAAATTCCTGACCGGGGCCGACCTGCACAGGGTCTCGGACCCGGCCCAGACCGAGTTCCTGAGCGAGGACTACTTCAAGCGGGTGCGCAGCCTGAAGCGCGGCGAGATTTACGTCTCCCACCTGACCGGCTTCCATGTTTCGCGGCAGGAACAGCTGGGCGGCGCCCCGACGCCGGAAAGCGCCTACACCGGCACCACCTACCAGGGGGTGATTCGTTTCGGCGCGCCGCTCTTCGACAAAGGCGGCGGCTTCGCGGGCATGGTGATCCTGTCCCTCGACCAGCGCCACCTGATGGAGTTCACCCAGCATGTGGACCCGGGGAAGAACTTCTCCACGGTATTTCCGGTCTACAACAGCGGCAACTACGCCTTCCTCTTCGACGACGAGGGGTGGATCATCACCCATCCCAAATACTGGGACATCCGCGGCCTGGACCGTAACGGCAAGCCCGTGCAGCCCTACTCCGAGAACTCCTCCAAGACGGACATCGACACCGGACGCATCCCCTTCAACCTGGACCGGGCCGGGTTCGTGCACCCAAGCTACCCGAAGGTCGCGGCCGCGGTTCGGCAGCAGCGCATCGGCTACGTCGACATCACCAACGTGGGGGGCGCCAAGAAGATCATGGCCTATGCGCCCATCAGCTACGACACGGGTGATTACCACAAGCACGGCATCTTCGGGGGGGTCACCATCGGCTTCCAGGCCGACCAGTTTCACGAAGCCGCCCGCAAGGGGAGCAGCCTGATCAACCGCCAGCTCGGCAGGCACCGCTCCACCTCCGCCATCATCATCCTGGCGACCGCCCTCATCTCCGCTCTTTCGGCATGGCTGCTATCTCGCGGCATCAGCATCCCCCTGCGGGCGCTGACCGAGGGAGCCGGCAAGCTCGCCACCGGCGACAGCCACGTCAGGGTCGCGGTGACCTCGGCGGACGAGATCGGCGAATTGGCCGGCACCTTCAATTTCATGGCCGACGAGCTGGAGCTGCGCAAGCAAAGCATCCTCTCCACCCTGGACGAACTGCGCAACTCCCGCCTGGAGATCATGGACGAGCGCAACTTCAAAACGAGCGTGCTGGAAAGTATCTCCAGCGCCATCGTCACCTTCTCCCCGGAGGGACAGCTGACCTCCATAAACGGGACCGGGCGACTGCTGCTGGGGCCGGAGGGCGCGCAGGACGGGCATTACCGCAACGTCTTCGCCGGCTGGGGAAATCTGGCCGACCACATCGAGCGCGTGCTGAGAGGCGAGGCCGGCTACGGGCGCGAGCCGTTTCGCTTCGACCGGGGCAAGGGCCAGACCCACTTCGACGTGGGATGCTTCCCGATCGGGCTCAATGCCGAGCAGGGGCTGACTGTCACCCTGCGTAACGAGACCGAGAAGGAGAAGCTGCGCGAGGAGATGATGCGCCTGGACCGGCTGGCCTCCCTGGGCAAGCTCTCGGCCGGCATCGCCCACGAGGTGCGCAACCCGCTCACCGGCATCTCCCTGTTGCTGGACGACCTGCACGACCTGGCAGCCACCGGCTCCGACGACCAGAACATGATCAAGAAGGCCCTCGCCGAGATCGGCCGGGTGGAGCGGCTCATCAATTCCCTGTTGAACTATTCCTCGCCGCCCCGGGCAGAGTTTTCCGAAAGCGACCTGAACCGGGTGGTGCACGACACGGTCCTCCTGATGCGCAGGCCGTGCGAGCGGCGCGAGGTGTTCCTGACACTGGAGGAGCAGCCGGTGCCGCCCTGCCGGATCGACCCGGAGAAGATCAAGCAGGCCGTGCTCAACATCATCAGGAACGCCCAGGAGGCCCTGCAGGGCGGCGGCCGGATCACCGTCAGGACCCGGGTCCGGGGGGAGTGGGCGGTGATAGAGATAAGCGACGACGGCCCCGGCATCGCGGCCGACGACCTCCCCCTGATCTTCGAGCCGTTCTTCACCCGCAAGGGGGCGGGGACCGGGCTGGGGCTCTCCATCACCCAGCGCATCATCGAGGAGCACCGCGGCCGGATCCGCGTGGAGAGCAGCCCCGGGCAGGGGACGCTCTTCATCATCGAGCTGCCGATGGAAGGGAAATAGCCAGCGTCACTACGTGGCATCTCCCTCACCCCTGCCCCTCTCCCGGGGGGCGAGGGTTAGCTGTGTCCCCCCTGCGAAGTAGGGGGGAAGGCTCGCGAAGCGAGACAGGGGGGTCTTCCCCCGGGCACAAACACCCCCCTGCGGCTGCGTTCAGCTTCCCCCCTATTTCATAGGGGGGACAAGAACACAAAGCGCCATCACGCCCGAAGGATTTCTACATGGAAAAGATTCTCATCATCGACGACGAAGCGTTCATCAGCGAAAACGTCCAGCGCATCCTGTCCGGCGAAGGGTTCCAGGTCTGCGCCGCGGCGACGGGGCAGGAGGCCCGGGACATCGTCGCCTCCGAAGAAATCGACCTCGCCCTGCTCGACCTGAACCTCGGCACGGAAAACGGCATCGACATCCTGAAGGCGCTCAAGGAACTCGACCCCGAGCTCCTGGTGATCATCATAACCGGGTACGGATCGGTGGAAAGCGCGGTGGAGTCGCTCAAGCTGGGCGCCTTCCACTACATGAAGAAGCCGTTCAAGGCCGACGCGCTGAGGCTGATCGTCAAGCTCGCCCTGAAGACCCAGACGCTCAAACGCGAGGTGCGCAAACTGAAGCGCGACGGCGGCGTGCTGCCGGGACGCTCCCCGATCATCGGCCGGAGCGAGGCCTTCCACGAGGTGGCGGCCCTGGTCCGGGAGATCGCCCGCATCCCCTCCACGGTGCTCATCACCGGCGAGTCGGGGACCGGCAAGGAACTGGTGGCCCGCGCCATCCATGACCTGTCGGACCGGAAGGACGCCGGCTTCATCGCCATCAACTGCGCCTCCATTCCCGCGGCTCTGCTGGAGAGCGAGCTGTTCGGGCACGAAAAGGGGGCCTTTACGGGCGCCAGCTTCCGCAAGAAGGGGCTCTTCGAGGAGGCGCACCACGGCACGATCTTTCTGGACGAGATCGGCGAGATGGACATGGCCATGCAGTCCAAGCTGCTGCGCGTGCTGCAGGAGCGTACCCTGCGCCGGGTGGGCGCTGTCAAGGACATCGCCATCGATGTGCGCGTCATCGCCGCCACCAACCGCGACCTGAAGCTGAAGATCGCCGACAAGAGCTTCCGGGAGGACCTGTTCTACCGGCTCAACGTCTTCCCGATCCACATTCCGCCGCTTCGTGAGCGCACCGCCGACATAGCCGCGCTCGCCTCCTACTTCCTGGACAGTTTCAGCCGCGCCTTCGGGCGCGACTTCCGGGACGTCTCCCCCGAGGCCGAGCGCCTGATGGAACAGTATGCCTGGCCGGGCAACATCCGGGAGCTCAGAAACGTCATCGAGCGCATCTGCATCATGCGCAGCGGCCCCACCCTGCTCCCCGAGCAGCTGCCCCAGGAAATCAGGGACCTCCAAGCCTCCAGGCTTCCTGCCGCTGGCCTGGCGGCCGGGCTGGCAAGCCTGCCGTCCGAGCTCGGCCTCGAGGAGGCGATCTGCGCCATGGAAAAGTCGCTCATCGAGCAGGCCCTGCAAAAAACCGCCGGGAACGTGCTGCAGACCGCCCTAAACCTGAAGATCCCGCGCGGCACCCTGCGCTACAAGATGGACAAGTACGGCCTGTAGCTTTAGGTATAACCAGGACCGGTAGCTCCCTGCACCGACCACTCGCCCACTCTCCTCCCGGAGGGGGGAGCTCGGGAGGGGGGAAGACTTGGTGCGTGATTCCCCTCCCTGTCCCTCCCCCTCCACGCCTTCGCCAAGGCTTCCGCGCGCCAGCCGGGAGATGGACGCTCGCTCCCCCTCACTCCCTTCGGGAGAGATCACTTCTGGCGCGCCTCTAGAACACCCTTGTTCTATAAATGAGTCCCCATGCCAGCACCCCGTCGCCGTCCCCATTCGGCAACAGATCCCCGCCCAGGCTGGCAACTATTCGCCACCCTGATGGCGAATTTCAGCCACCAAATCGTATTAATGAGACTATCAACCGCCATTCCACAAAATAACTCCTCATAATTCCGGCGAGTTACTCACAGCCCAATCTGGTACCGCTCTTGCATTAAAACAATGTCTTGTATACGTTCATTGAAAAAGCTCTAAGATTTCCAGAACCGGCAAAGCGCCGGATGCAGCTCCCAAACAGCATCTCAAAATAGAACAGGATCCGGAAATCACCCTAACGCAGCATCAACCAAGGAGGAACACTATGAAATTCTCTGCAAGCCTGAAAGGTCTGGTACTCGGGGCGTTCGCACTCGCCCTGCCGATGACCGCCGTTGCGGCACCCGCACCGATCATCATCAAGTTCAGCCACGTGGTTGCCGCAAACACACCGAAGGGGCAGGCCGCCATGTACTTCAAGAAGCTGGCGGAGGAGCGCACCAAGGGGCGTGTAAAGATTGAGGTCTACGCCAACAGCCAGCTCTACAAGGACAACGAGGAGATGCCGGCCCTGGAGCTCGGCAGCGTGCAGATGCTGGCCCCCTCGCTCGCCAAGTTCGCCCCCCTGGGGGTGAAGGAGTTTGAACTGTTCGACCTCCCCTTCATCTTCGACAACTACCAGGAACTGCACAAGGTGACCATGGGCCCCGTGGGCCAGAAGCTCCTGAAGAAACTGGAGCCCAAGGGTATCCTGGGTCTTGCCTACTGGGACAACGGCTTCAAGGTGATGAGCGACAACAAGCCGCTTAAGGTACCCGCCGATTTCAGGGCGCAGAAGATGCGCATCCAGTCCTCCAAGGTCCTCGATTCCGAGATGCGCTCCATGGGCGCCATCCCGCAGGTAATCTCCTTCTCCGAGGTGTACCAGGCGCTGCAGACCGGCGTTGTCAACGGCACCGAGAATCCCCCGTCCAACCTCTACACCCAGAAGATGTACGAAGTGCAAAAATACGTGACCCTCTCCGACCACGGCTATCTGGGCTATGCGGTCATCGTGAACAAGAAGTTCTGGTTGGGCCTCCCCGCCGACATCCGCGGCATCCTCGAAGGGGCCATGAAGGACGCCACCAAGTTCGCCAACGATGTCGCCAAGAAAGACAACGACGAGGCGCTGGCACTGGTCAAGAAGTCCGGCAGGTCCCAGATCATCACCCTGACCCCACAGGAGCGGCAGCTCTGGAAAAAGACCATGGACAAGGCTCACAAGGAGAACATGAACCGGATCGGCGCCGATCTGGTCAAAGAGGTCTACAGGGAAACCGGCTATAATCCGGACAAGTAGTCAAGAATCCCGGGGAAAACCGCTGGCCGCCCGCAGCGGTTTTTCTCAGGGGCCCGGTGACACCAGCGCCAGCGCAGCACTCAAATAGCACGCAGGAGAAACCCCATGATGAAATTCCTTGACCATCTGGAGGAGTGGATAATCACCTTCCTCATCGGTGCCGCGACCCTGCTTATCTTTGCCTCCGTCGTGCACCGCTACGCCTCGAGCATCCCTATTCCCGTCGTGCAGGATTGGCTGATTTCGCTTAATTTCAGCTGGGCTCAGGAACTTTGCATCTACATGTTTGTCTGGATGGCCAAATTCGGTGCCGCCTATGGCGTACGCTCGGGCATCCACGTGGGAGTCGACGTGCTGGTGAACCGCCTGCCGGAAGATTGGCGCAAGAAAGCGGTGCTGATCGCGCTCCTGGGCGGCGCCACCTTCACCGGCATAATCGGCACCCTGGGCGCGCGCTTCGTCTGGGAGGACGGCATGCACTTCGCGGTGGCCAGCTTGCTTGGCTGGCCCATGGGCGAACTGACGGCGGGACCGACCTCGCCGGACCTCGAGTGGCCGACCTGGGCCATCTACCTGGCCGTGCCGCTCGGCTCGTATCTGATGTGCTTCCGTTTCCTGCAGGTGGCCTGGGGTTTCATCCGCAGGGGTGAACTGCCGCATCACGATCACGCCCATGTCGAGGGGATCGATCTCGAGGAAAACGAAGCCCCCGTCTTCGAAAAAGCCATGGTCGGAGGTGTGGAATGAGCGAACAGACAGACCTGACCTACCTGCCGCCCATGAACAAGACCCGCGCCGGCATCTGGCTGGTAGCCATTGCCGCTTCGCTCGTCGGCATCACCTTCTTCGGCAACGTCGGCATCGTCTTTGCCCTGCTGGTCGCCTTGATGCTGACCGGCATACCGGTTTCCATTGCGCTCGGGCTTACCGTCCTCATGTTTCTCTTTACCATGACCAACGTTCCGGTCGAAGCGGTGGCACTGAAGCTCTTCACCGGCATCGAGAAGTTCGAGATCATGGCGATCCCCTTCTTCATCCTGGCCGGCAACTTCCTGACCCACGGCGGCGTCGCCAAGCGGATGATCGCCTTTGCCACCAGCATGATCGGGCACTGGCACGGAGGGCTGGCGCTGGCCGGCATCCTCGCCTGCGCCATGTTCGCCCTGGTCTGCGGCTCCAGTGTCGCCACCGTCGTGGCCATCGGCTCGATCCTGCTCCCCGCCATGGTGAAGCAGGGCTACCCGATGAAGTTCGGCGCCGGCGTCATCGTCTGCGCGGGATCGCTCGGCATCCTCATGCTCCCCTCGATCCCCAAGGTCATCTACGCCATCGCCACCAACACCTCCATCGGCGCGCTCTTCGTGGCGGGCCTGCTGCCGGGCTCGCTGCTCACCATCATGCTCTGCTGCGTCACCTGGTACGTCGCCAAGAAGCGCGGCTACAAGCTTTTGCCCAAGGCAACCTGGGCGGAGCGCTGGAAGGCCTTTCGCACCAGCGTCTGGGGGCTGATGCTGGTCGTCATCATCGTCGGCGGTATCTACACCGGGATTTTCACGGCGACCGAGGCCGCGGCCATGTCGGCGGTGTACGCCTTCTTCATTTCCGTCTTCGTGTACAAGGACCTGTCGCTGAAGGACGTGCCCCGGGTGCTCTTGACCTCGGCAAACCTGAGCGCCATGCTGCTCTACATCATCACCAACGCGGTGCTCTTCTCCTTCTTGATGTCGAGCGAGAACATCCCGCAGGCGATGGCCGACTGGATCCTCGGCAAGGACCTGGGCGTCGTGGCCTTCCTCATGTTCGTGAACGTCGTGCTCCTCCTGGCCGGCAACGTGATGGAGCCCTCCTCCATCATCCTCATCTTCGCCCCGATCCTGTTCCCGGCCGCGATGCGCCTGGGTATCGATCCGGTGCACTTCGGCATCCTGATCGACGCCAACATGGAAGTGGGGCTGTGCCATCCGCCGGTCGGTCTCAACCTTTACGTGGCCAGCGGCATTTCGAGGTTAAGCATAACCGAGCTGACGGTTGCGGTAATGCCATGGCTTTGTACCATGCTGTTGTTTCTGATTATCGTCACCTACTGGCCGACCTTGTCCATCTATCTGCCGAAGGTGATGGGACTCATGTAAGGAGAGTTGCATGTCTGACCATGTCATCATTTACCTGATCGTCGCGCTCAATACCTCTTGCCAGCTCATGCTGGTCTGGCGTCAGAAGTTCCCCGCCGGACAGAGGAACCGGTACTGCCTGTGCGCCGTCGCCATTCCTTTGTTCTTGATGGTATCCATGCGGTTGCTGATCGCCGGCGGGCTGATCCATGGACGCGTCGCCGACCAGTCGCACATTGAGCACTTCATAACGGCGCTTACCAGTATGTTGCTGGTTGCCGGGCCCTGGTTTGTGACAATAGCAGCCGTCGTAGTCAAGAGACGGCAGCGCGCCGTGCTGAAAATGCAGACTGCGGCATAGCCCCTCCTTCGGCAGGTTCCCCTTGTCGATCGACATAACAGCTAATTTCTGACAGCCTCGACGTAAAAAGCGGCGGAAAGTTTTCTTTCCGCCGCTATCTTTTGCACGGCGCCTCCGCTGAAACTCCGGCTACCTCATCGGTTAAGACTTGCGCTGACAACCATGCCGCTATATAAGGAAACGTGTCGAACTCGCGCGTTCGAGCAGCGACCTTACCTGCAAGACGGGACGTTCATGGAATCAGTCGCCATCCATTCGGCAAAACATATCCTGCTCATGATCGGGATCATTCTGGGCGCAGGAACTCTGACCAGCATCCTGGCGCAGAAGCTCAGGGTGCCCGACGTGGTGCTTTTCCTGCTGATAGGGATCGGTCTTGGCCCTGAACTTGCCGGATTGATCGACGTCAAGGCCGATTCGGCCTTCAACCAGATCATCCTGATCTTCGGATCGTGCTACATCCTGTTCGACGGCGGCGCGAGCCTCAGACTGGGCGTGCTGAAGCACGTCTGGATCACTATCGTGACCATTTCCACCGCAGGGCTGCTCATCGGCGTCGTCATCACCGGGGTCGCTGCCTCCTGGCTGCTGGGACTCCCGACCTTGACCGCACTGCTTTGCGGAGCCGTGATCGCTTCCACCGACCCGGCGACCCTGGTGCCGGTCTTCAAGCAGGTCCGGATCAGGGAGCGCGTGGCCCAGACCGTCATGAGCGAATCGGCCTTCAACGACGCCATGGGCGCCATCGTCACCTTCTCGCTGCTGGGGATCATCCTCGGCACGGGAGGAAACTTTTCCCTCGCCAAGGCGGCCTTCGACCTGGTAACCGACGCCCTGATCGGGGTGCTGGTGGGGAGCGTGCTGGGCTACGCAGCGGCCTTCCTGATCGCCCATGAGAAGTTCAGCTTCCTGGTGGAGTACGCCCCGCTCGTCACCCTGATGGCGGTGGTGGGGGCCTACATGAGCGCGGAAGGCTTTCGAGCCAGCGGGTTCATGGCGGTCTTCGTGTTCGGTATCGTGCTCGGCAACAAGAGCGTCTTCGGCTTTAACATGGAACGGCAGGAAGAGGAGAAACTCCAGGACTTCATCCTCACCACCTCCCTGATCATGAGGATATTCATCTTCGTGCTGCTCGGGAGCCAGGTTAACTTCGCGCTCTTGGAGAATAACCTCTGGAGCGGCCTGGCATTTGTAGCTGTCCTGATGTTCGTGGCGCGCCCGGCCACGGTGTTCTGCTGCACCCTTCCCGACCGGCGCGCCAAGTGGAGCCTCCATGAGATGTTCTTCATGTGCTGGACCCGCGAGACCGGGGTGATTCCCGGGGCGCTGGCAGGCATCCTGCTCGGCATGAAGGTGCCGGGTGCCGAGGTCATCGCCTCGGTGACCTTCCTCGCCATCCTGGTGACCATCATCATCCAGGCGACCACCACGCGCTGGCTCGCCGGCAGGCTCGGCCTGCTGCTCGACAGATAGGCCAGCCTGGCAGCCGGACAGACACCGAAATAGACACCCCTTACTGCGTCATCCCCCTACTGCGTCATCCCCCTTGCTAAAACCCAAGCTCCATCGGGTCCACATCCGCCGATATCGCGTAGGCCCCAAATCCCATGTCTCAGTTGTTCGCGGGCATTGTCTTTCATCGTTCCCACGCCCCAGCGTGGGAATGCATCCAGGGACGCTCCCGCGTCCCGTCCATCTGCGTGGGACAGCATCCGAGAACGCTTCGCCGTCACCTCCGGTGCTGGACGCTGGAGCGTCCTGAGAGCCCGTCCCCACGCGGGAGCCTGGGAACGATGGTTACGGGATGCCGACAGCGCAGGCGTAGCAGCATGAATGCCGCTACGGCTCTTGCATTTCCAGAAGATGATCCGAGGACCGCCCGGTGCAACGCCGGAGTCGGGCTACAGCTCGTAGGTGTCCCCGTCGCGCAGCAACTCGATGCCGGGGATCGCCAGGGCGTCGAGTTCCGCCTGGATCTGGTCGTGGTACTTTGGTTTCATGTGGGTGATAAGGATGCGGGACGGGAGCCTCGCCAGTTTGGCGAGCTCGATGTGCAACAGGCGGGGGGTGAGGTGCCGCGTCAAAAGCGCCAGTTCTTCCATTTCGGAAGGGAAGGAGACCTCCACGATGAGTGCGGAAAGTTCGCCGGCGAGCTCCCAGATCCGCTGCGTGGGACCGGTGTCGCCGGTATAAAGCAGCGTTGTGGCGCCTTTGGTGACGCGGTATCCGACGGCCGGCACGGTATGGTTCACCAGGCACGCCGTCACGGTGAAGTCTCCCGGATAAAAGGCCTCCTCGGGGACAATCTCGCGGTAGCGGATGACGGATGCTTCCGGGGAGGGGATCTTGGCAAAGTCGGGCCAGATCATGCCGTTCATCAGGTGGGCGCTGATGGCGGCGATGACGGCGCCGGTGCTGACCACGTTTACCCGATGCTGGACGCCATTTTGGATGATGTTGTCCGCCAAAAGCGGAATCCCGCAGATGTGGTCCAGGTGGGGATGGGTGATCAGGATGTCCTTAATGGCCAGCTGTTCTTCCAAGGTGAGCGCCGCGCCGACGGTCCCCGCATCCAGCAGTAGCGTGTCATCGAGCAGGAATCCCGTAAGCTGATGGCCGGGCAGCTCCGCTCCGGAACAACCGAGTACGCGTAATTTCACCGGGTAACCTCCCTTCCCTGCAAGGTGCAGGAAGGGACATTATACCTCTAAATTCTCCCTCTCAAGTATTTTTCAGAGGGATCGACGAATTCTTTTCGACGGCGCTCGATGCTTATGAGTCAGCAACAGTAGGTCACACTCAAACGGACCGACCCTCCAGCTCAGGGCGTTGCCATCCACCCATGAACGCCAGAATTAACCGGGTACCAGGTCCCATAGGGGCCGGGCTTTTTTTCGACTTAGTGGATCAGCACCTTCTGCTTGTTGTGGATATGACTTGATCCGACTAACCAGATAGCGCATGGACTCGAACAGGTAAAATACGGCTCAATTTTTGAGTCAGTTTGCCGATACATGAAAGAATTCGATGTGTGCAGCAATGCCAGTGGAGGCTTTGGGTGACTATCAAGCAAGCATCCTTTATGGACCGATTCGAAAGGCTTCGCCTGACCAAAGAGCAGAAGTTAGCTGCGCTCTCCCAGAATAACTGGTCTGAGGCGCTGGGAATAGACGACGGCGAACTCGCGCAACTGGCCGAATACCTGACCCCCTACCAGGGTACCAAGGACGCGGTCGTCTTCCGCAAGGACGACGAAGAGTCCTTCATGTGCCTCATCAACTCCGGCTCGGTCCATATCTATGCCAGCAAGCGGGAGGACGCCGGCGAGGCGCTTTCCTCGCTCAGCCAAGGTGACATCGTGGGAGAGATGGCGCTGATAGATGGCGAGCCACGTTCGGCATATGCTTACGCCGCGGATACTACGGAGCTCTTCGTCATGACCCGCGGCAACTTTCACCGGCTGGCCGAAGCTCATCCCACGATCTGGGGCAAACTCCTGCTCCAAATCGCCAAGCGCATGAGTTACCGGCTGCGCAAAACGAACGAGAACCTGGGCAGACACCTGCACCTGAAATGGAGACGCATGCTGCACCATACGTGAGTTCGTATATCGTTCCCACGCTCAAGCGTGGGAATGCAGCCAGGGGCTCCTGCGTCCCTTTCAGCTGCGTGACACAGGCATTGGTTACGCTTCAGCGTCACCTCCGGTGCTGGACGCTGGAGCGTCCTGAGAGCCCGTTCCCACGCAGGAGCGTGGGAACGATACCTGATCGGAGGATTAAATAATGACACGGACATGCTCCGTCATCACACTGCTTCTGACAATTTTCCTGGCGCTGCCGGCTTTGGCTGCACCGCCAGCCACCATCTCCTATCAGGGTTACCTGACAACTGCGTCAGGCGACCCCGTCACGACTCCGGTGCCGATGACTTTTGCCCTGTACACCGATCCAACCGGCGGGACGGCCATCTGGAGTGAGCATCACCCATTGGAAACTGTGACAAACGGAGTTTACAGTGTGCTGATGGGCGGTATTACACCTATCAACCTGCCATTTGACGCAGTCTACTATCTGGGTGTTGCCATGGGGAGCGACCCGGAGATGACGCCGAGGCAGGCGTTCTCCTCCGTTCCTTCCGCCTTTCATGCCCTGGTTGCCGACAAACTCGGACAGGCCTGCGCCGATGGAGAATTGCTGAAATACGTAGCAGCCTCATCCAGTTGGAGTTGCGCTTCTGTCTCCGGGCTTGTTGGGGTAACCGGCGCGGTCGGTGCTGCTGGTCCTACGGGTGCTGCAGGTCCTACGGGCGCTGCAGGTCCTACCGGGCCAACCGGAACTGCTGGCCCTGCCGGCCCTACCGGAGCTGCTGGCCCCATCGGCCCAACCGGAGCTGCTGGCCCCACCGGCCCCACCGGAATTGCTGGCCCCACCGGCCCCACCGGAACTGCTGGCCCTATCGGCCCAACCGGAGCATCTGGCCCTACCGGAGCTACCGGACCCATAGGGGCAACCGGAGCAACCGGGGCAACGGGACCCGCTGGCGCCGACGGCCTCGATGGCAAGACCGTGCGTAACGGCGCAATCGATCCAGTCGCTTCGGTCGGAGTCGACGGCGATTTCTATATCAATACCGCCAACAGCGCAATTTTCGGCCCGAAGACAGCCGGTGTCTGGCCAGCCGGGGTAGCTCTGGTCGGCCCGACCGGCGCCCAAGGCCCAGCTGGCGCCGTCGGATCACCAGGTCAGCAAGGGGTGACCGGCACCACCGGCTCACCAGGCCCCATCGGCCCGGCCGGCCCAGTTGGACCGACCGGCGCCACCGGTTTGCAGGGACCCACCGGCCTGAGCGGAGACCTTGTCAACCTGATAGGGAGCACCAGCCTGACAGCCGTACCCAACGTTCGCTATCTGGCCATCAATGCAACCAGAACCACCATTACCCTTCCCTACTGGGCCAGCACTGGCGATAGCGTCCGTGTGGTCGGCACTGGCGCCGGGGGCTGGCTGGTAAACACCGTTGCCGGTCAGTCAATCGTGACGACGACTTCCATCGCCACTGCTGGCGTGGTCTGGACGGCGAATGATTCAATTCGCAACTGGAATTCCGTTGCCTCCTCCAGCGACGGTTCCAAGTTGGTAGCGAGTGTTGATGGGAAGATCTACCTGTCTACGGATTCCGGCGCCACCTGGACGACCCGCGGTGACTCGGGGTTTTATCCGGCATCCTCCAGCGATGGAACCAAGCTGGTGGCAAGCGTCGGGATGTCGATATTCACCTCTACCGATTCCGGCGTCACCTGGACACCCCGCGGCCCAGTCGGAGTCGTTGGCACCCTGGCTTCCATAGCATCCTCCAGCGACGGGACCAGGCTGGTGGCGGTTGCGTCTCTTGGACAGATCTACACATCCGCGGATTCCGGCGCCACCTGGACACCCCGCGACTCCAGCCGCGACTGGTCTTCTGTGGCCTCCTCCGGCGACGGAAGCAAGCTGGTGGCGGCGGCGAAAACGGGGCAGATATATACCTCCACCGATTACGGTGTCACCTGGACGCCCCGTGAATCCAGCCGTTCCTGGCATTCCGTGGCATCCTCGAACGATGGAACCAAGCTGGTGGCGGTTGATTTTCTCGGGCGAATCTACACCTCTACCGACTCGGGCGCGAACTGGACGCCACGCGACGTCAACCGAGGCTGGTATTCCGTGGCTTCCTCGAGCGACGGAGTCAAGCTGGTGGCGGTTGAACTCGTCGGACGAATCTATACATCTGCAGATTCCGGTGCCACCTGGACGCAGCGTGGCCCCAGCAGTTCCTCATGGCATTTCGTGTCATGCTCCAGCGACGGAGCCAAGTTGGTGGCGGTTGAGTATCCTGGTCTGGTTTATACCTCGTCTCTCTCACTGGTAAATACCCCCTCATTCGTGACCACCCTGTCCGGAGAACAGTGGTCAGCACTCGACTTGGTCTACGCCGGCAACAATCAATTCATGATCACATCTAGCAGCGGCAGGTAGATACGCAAACCAAGTACTTCCCCAATAGGAGATCCTCAAGCGACGGTACCAAGCTGGTGGCAAGCGGTTTTGAGATACCCGGTGTCTTCACCTCCATCGATTCCGGACTCACCTGGATCCCCAGAAATACCAACCTATTCCTGAGTTCCTTGGCGTCCTCCAGCGACGGCACTAAGCTGGTGGGAGCCTGGAACACCGGGCAGCTCTATACCTCCACGGATTCCGGCGTCACCTGGACACCCCGCGATTCCAACCGCAACTGGACTTCCGTGGCATCCTCCAGCGACGGGACTAAGCTGGTAACGTCTGTGCAGGACGGTCCGATCTACATTTCAACCGATTCCGGCGTCAATTGGCGGGCCTATGACTCCAGCCGTAACTGGACTACCGTGGCATCCTCAAGCGACGGCTCCAAGCTGCTGGCGTGCGATGGCGATGGGGCGATCTACAGCTCGGCGGCCTCACAGGTGATTACGCCTACAGTAACCACCAGCCTGACCGGAGAACAATGGTCCACGCTCGATCTGGTCTATGTGGGAAACAACAATTTCGTGATCATCGGCGGCAGCAGCAGATAGAGCAATGAGGCCTCTCCAAGACCTGAAGAACGGGACATTCCACGACCGGGAGCAATATGCATGGCGGCTAAAACAATCGGATTTCTCGTCCTGACCTTAACAGCCACGAGCGTTGCCTATGCCAGCGCCATGACCAGCGCCAACTACAGAGTGAGCAGCGACAGCATCAGCGCCAGTAGCGCCACCAACTCTGCGTCACCGGCCTACCTCGTCATCGGACCAGCCAGCGGAAGGGTCACCCTGACGCCGCCGGAGGGGGCCACCAGCCCGGGTTACAGCACGCGGCCCCTGGCGCTCTCCACTAGCGGCGCCGCGTACCCGAGCCCGACCAACGGCGTGCTGGATCCAACTAACAGCAGCGGGGAGCCGTCCCTGGCCGACGCCCTGATCGCCATGAGAGCCGTCATGGGGGACCTCACCCTCTCTCCGAGCCAGATTGTCCATGCCGACGTGGCGCCCCTGAAAAACGGCAGGCCGGCCCCGGACGGCAGGGTCGACCTGGGGGATGTGCTGCTCATCCTGCGGCGGGTGGTGAAGCTGGTCAGCTGGTGAAACACCCGGATGGCACACATGGAACAGCTACGGAGGAATACGTCATGCTCGGAAAACTGACCGGCCTACTTGCGGCCCTACTCATCGCCCTGACTCTTGGGTGCGGCAGCGGCGGACCGGGGAGCCCCGGACACTCAACGAGGGCGCTCACCAAGGTCAAAACTGCGGGGCTACTTGCCGATGGAGAGACCATCGGAGCCATCATGCTGACCATCTCCCTTCCGCCCGGGGTGACGGTCCCCCTCGACCCGGTGACCAAGGAGCCGGCAAGCGGCGTGGTGAGCCTGGTCGGAGCGTCGGACCCCGCCATGGTTTTCCAGTACGTGAGATACACGGCTCCCACAGCCACGCTGAGCGGTTCGCTTGCGTTCATGGTCCTCAATGCCCAGGGGTTTGGTCCCGTCGACTACATCGGCGTGCAACTCGACATCACAGCCGGTTATTTCCCGGTGGCAAGCGACTTCGCCATCAGCAACTTCGCCGTGGCAGGCATCACCAATTACACCGAGATCTCCATCGGCAATCCCACGGTCAGTGTGGACATCAATTGAGAGGGGGACTTTAGCTGTGTCCCCCCTGCGAAGGAAAGTACTAGAAGTTGAGAAACAACAACTACCCCTAACAGAGCCATTTCATAGGGGGAACAGAACCAGAGACTGCGTGGGTTGCTTCAGGTAAATCGATCACCCGGCAAAAGGACGGCGGCATCATGCAGACAGACCCCACACGGCGCGCTACCCGGATAACCCTGATCACGCTCGCGCTCACGCTTTCCCTTTGCTGGCGGGCGCAGGGCGCATCGGCGCAGGGCGAACCGGCTCTGGGCACGTCGGCGCAGGACGCACAGCCGCACCAGGAAGCTTCGGCGGAACTGCAAACCGGGATCTCGCTGCTGCACCGCAAATCTTACGCCCTGGCTGCAGCGGTGCTGAGAAAAGCCGTCGAGAATTCCCCTGATGACCCCAACGCGGCCTACTATCTCGGCGTGGCCCTGAACCGGACCACGGCGGGCAAGGAGGCAGAATCCCTTCTGAAGCGCGGACTCGGGGAACACCCGGAAAGCCCGGAGGTGAATTTCGAGCTGGGACTGCACTACTTCGACAAGGAGGTGACGGCGGAGGCGAGCGATTATTTCGAGCAGGTCATCTACCTGGCCCCGGCCGGCCCCTGCGCCGACCAGGCCCGGGCCTACCTGAAGAAGATCGAGGAGGCGGGCAAGCCAAGGCGGTGGGAGTTGAGCGTGCTGGGCGGGCTGCAGTACGACAGCAATGTCATTCTCAGCAACGACTCCACGCCACTGCCGGCCGGCTACGCCCACCGGGGGGACCTGAGCGCGGTAGTGAACCTCAGGGGGTCCTACGCCCCGATCAGAAGCGGCGCGCTCGAAGTGACAGCCGGCTACTCATTTTACCAGAACCTGCACACCAGCCTGACCGCCTTTGACACCACGCAAAACCTGCTGGATTTATCGGCAAGCTACGCGGTCACTCCCAACCTCAGACTAAAGGGGAGCTATTCCCTAGAGTATCTGCTGCTGGCAGGAAAGCCGTATAACTATTCCCACAACCTGAGCTCATCCATCAGCAGAGTCAGCGAGAGATGGGGGATCAGCACGCTCGATTATCATTACAGCGCCAAACAGTACTGGAACTCGGAAAAGTTCAGCACCAACACGGATCAAAACGGAGACAACAACCTGATCGGACTGTCCCAGCTGCGGCAGTTCAGCAAGTATGTCACCCTCTGGGTGCTCTACAGCCACGACGTCGATGCGACACGGAACCAGGTGCTCGGTTACCATGGCAATCGCGCCCTCCTCGGCTGCCGCCTGCTGCTGCCGTTCGCCCTGGTGGGGGATCTCTCCGGCGATGTCTACCACCGGCAGTACGGGGGAACAGACCCGGCGTTCGGGGTGCGGCGCCAGGACACCCAGAACTCCGTCTCGCTGACGCTTTTGAAGAATTTTTCGGACCGCTACAGCCTGAGCCTCGGCGAGGTGTTCAGCCGGAACCTGTCGAACATAGCGGATTTTGCCTATAGCCGCGCCATCACCAGCGCGCTTTTCAGTGCGAGGTTTTAAATGGAGCTGAAACGAGTCATCGGACTGGCGGCGCTGTTGGGCGCCCTTGTATCCGCCCCGGGTGCAGCACTCGCGGGCGAGCCGAACGTGGGCCAGGTGGTCGCCATCCGGGGCGCGGCAAGCATCGAGCGGGGTGCCACCCGGATCAAGGCCCAGGTGAAGACCGGCATCCAGGCCAACGACGTCATCAAGACGGCCGCAGCCGGCAAGGCGAAGCTGCTCTTCATCGACGACAGCGTGCTCACCATGAGCGAGAACGCCACGCTGGAGGTCAGTGAGTTCATCCACACCAAGGGGAAGGAAGGGAGATCGATCTACAACCTTTTGGACGGCAAGATGCGCGCGGTGGTGGGCAAGACCAAGTTCGAGGTGCGCACCCCGACGGCCGTGGCGGCGGCGCGCGGGACGGTCATTTTTTTCGAGGTGGGGCAAGCGAAGAACCAGAGCTTCTCGCGCATCATCTGCCTGGAAGGGTAGGTCGAGGTGAAAAACATCCTCGCCGCCGTCCATGGCGCCACCCTTCTCACCCCCGGGACCATGGTCGTCATCAAGGCGGGCGAGTCGCCGCCGCCACCGGTCAAGGCCCCGCCCGCGGAGCTCGAAAAGGCCAGGAAGGCGACCTCGTCCGCCAGCCATGCCGAGCAGGGATCAGCCGCGAGCGCCGCCTCGACGACCTCGACGACCTCGACGACCTCAGGCTCCACGACGACACAGGAAGCCGCCGCCACGTCGGAGCAACAGGCCACGTCCAGTCAAACGGAGAGTTCCCAGCCTGGAAAAAGCGCGGTCCTGGTCGAAACCCAGGACTCACAATCCTTGGCCGCGCTTCCGGCCATCACCGCAACGACGACCTCCGGTTCTGCTGTAACGCCGCCCATGCAGCCGCAACCTGTTATCAGGCAGCCATCCAAGGTCAATATCGGCATAAGCATTCCGACCACCACGAGACACTGAAACGGGAGCCCGAGCGGACATGAAAAGGAACCTGCCCTTCTATCTCACCGCCTGCCTCTCGCTGGTAGGAGCCATCGCGCTGCAATGCCTCGATCCGCCGTTTTTCCGGGATCATCTGGAAGCAAGGACCTACGACCTGCGGCTTCATCTGCGGGGTCTTTTGCAAAAGCAGTCGGTTTCCCGCGACATCGTCATCGTCGCCATCGATGACAAAAGCATTGCCGAACTCGGCCGCTGGCCTTGGCCGCGCGAGTTGCAGGCGGGTCTGGTGCAGACAATCGCCGCCGGCAAGCCGAAAGTCATCGGCATGGACATCATGTATTCGGAATCGGAGAACCCGAAGAGCGACAACAAGCTGGCTCAGGCCATGAAAAACGCGGGCAACGTGGTCCAGGCGACCGCTTTCCTGGTTGACCAGCCGGGTCAGGAGCGAAGGCCAAGCGCGGAGTCCCAGGCCGACGCGCTCTGGGATGCGGCATTCATGGAAGTAAAAAGCGTTCCCGGTATAGACTGGAAACGCTGGGCCGTGCAGTCGCAGAAGGCCAATCTCCCGCTGGAGCAGATCGCCAAGAGCGCCGTGCTGGGGCACGTGACCAGCCTGCCGGACCTGGACGGAGTTTTGCGCTCGGACCTCATCTACCTGCGCTACGGCGACGACTGTTATCCCTCGTTCCCCCTTCAACTGGCGCGCATCGCGGCGGGCGTGCCGATGCGGGAAACCGTCCTCTACGGCGGGTCGGGGGTCCGGTTGGGGAAGCGGTTCATCAAAACCGACCTGAGCGGCCGCGTCATCATCAACTACCGGGGAAAGGAGCAAAGCTTTCCCTTCATTTCCGCCGCCGACCTGCTGCAGCACAGGGTAGCGTCCGCATCCCTGCGGGACCGGATCGTTCTGGTCGGCACCTCGGCCATGGCAACCTTCGACCAGAAAGTCACCCCGCTCTCAGCCAACTTCACCGGAGTGGAAAAAAACGCCACCGTGGTGCAGAACATCCTGGAAAATGACTTCATCGTCAAGAGTCCGGGTGTCATTGAACTGGTGGTCATTGTCATTACCGGAATGCTGCTGATCCTCAGCATCCCGAGACTGAAGGCGATACCCGCAGTGAGTTTCGGCTTTATGCTCACGGGGAGCTACCTGTTACTCACCTGCCACCTGCTGATACGCTACAACATCTGGCTCAATGCCGCCGCCCCCGCGGCCAACATGATCGTCATAGTCGCGGCCGGCATCGTTTCCCGGCTCTTCTTCGAGGAGAGACAGTCCCGGCAGATCCGCGCCATGTTTTCCAGCTACGTCACCGAGAGGCTGGTGAACGAGATGATCCGCAACCCGGAGATGGCGCGCCTGGGCGGGGAAAGCCGGGAGGTCACGGTCCTCTTTTCCGACGTGAAGGGGTTCACCAGCTACTCGGAAAACCACACGCCCGAGGAGGTCGTCTTTATCCTCAACGAGTACCTCGGGGCGATGACCGACATCGTGCTCCGTTCGGAAGGTATCCTGGACAAGTTCATCGGCGACGCCATTGTGGTGTTCTGGGGCGCGCCCATGAAGCAGGAGGACCATGCCGAACGGGCGGTCCGCTGCGCGCTCGACATGCAGAGCCGGCTGGCAGAGCTGCGGGGGAAATGGGAGGCGGAAGGCAAGGCGCCCCTGGACGCGGGGATAGGCCTGAACACCGGGCAGGCGATCGTGGGCAACATCGGGGCCGAAGGAAAGAAGATGGATTACACCGTCATCGGGGACCAGGTAAACCTGGGAGCGCGGGTCGAGGGGCTGACCAGGCGCTACCGGAAAGCGATCCTGATGACCGAGTACACGCTGGAGAAGCTCCGGCCGGCGCTCGCCCGTGGAGCCTTGCCCGGCATCGCCATCGAAGGTCTGGAACGGGTCATCGTAAAGGGGAAGGAGACCCCGGTGGGCATCTATGCCGTCTCACAGCTAAATGACCATCAAGCCGCTTCACAGGTAGTTGAGTGCGACCAGGATAAGGTGGTGCGACTGAAAGAAAAGTAGCCGCTGTCACCTTTGGTAGGCACAATAGATCCAGCATTCAGGAGATATCGGGAAGGAGTTTCACGACAGCATACGTTGGTCAACGGAGCAGGATAACCGGGGAAGAGGCGTTAAGCTTTTCCGCAGTTGATGCAAATTTTCTATCAAAGGTGGCGAGGCCTGAAAGTTCGCTGCTGCCAGCCAGGTGGAGGGCATCAGCGAAATCTATCCCTTTCGCGTACCAAGTGAGAGCTTGGGCAACGGTGGTGGCATCTTCAGTCTCAATGCAGGAGAGGCCGAGGATGTGAAGCAATCGCTCATGCACGGTTTCCCGGGAGAGATTATATCCAACTGACGACGACAACACCCAGACAAGTTCAAGAAGTACGGACTTAAGGACGAAACACTGGTTACTGGCTAGAAATTTGGTAGCCAGTACAGCCTGGCCAGGATCGTCCTTGACCAGATAGCGTACCAGTATGTTGGTATCCGCAGCGATCATCGATGCTTTCCCGCTTCGGTGAGGACAGCCCGTTCCATATCCTCTAGGGAAAGCGGATTACCTCGGTATATTGACGGGGTGTCCGGAGGTTCCAATTCAGTGAGGGGGAAAGCCTTCATCGGTTTGAACACCAGTTCCGCACCACGATCTATGATAACGAATTCCGTGCCGGCTTCCCAGTGATGCCGGTCCCGGATGGCTTTAGGTAGGATAAATTGACCTTTGCTCGATAATTTTACCGTTTCCATGGGACAGCACTCCCTGTAAGAAATAAGTAAGATTTTACCTTGAATTGTCGATAGGCGCAATGTTTTAAAGAGGACGGAACTACGCACCACTGCATGCTCACATCGGAGCAAGAAGAGACCTACGCGTTCCTACCAGGTCCTGACAGCGCCTGAATCGATATGCACGAACCCTTCCCGGGGGTAATACCCGACGCCGCCCGCGGCGAGTGCCAGCGCGGTGTGCCTGATCCGGTCCAACCCGATCCCCGCAATGGCGAGGTCGATGGCTTTTCCCTTCATGTGCAGGCTGTGCTTCGCCACCCCTTTGGAAAAAGATCGCAACTTGCTGTTGTAGGATGGCGAACGGTAACCGGAGATGATCTGGATCTCGTTGCCGCCGCCCAGACTGTTATCGAGGCGGTTCAGATACTCGATGACCCGCAGGTCCATGGTGGCGACCTCGTTGGTCACGTGGCAGCGCAAAGCCCAGTTCAGCTCCTTGAGCGCCTCCTCGTTGTACTCTCCCAGCTCGTTTCGGTAGGTGAGCGCCAGACGCTCGCGGGTGTTAACGTTGTACAGTGAGAGCTTTCCTTCCGGCGCTCCGGAGCCATCCCAAAGCTTGGCGAAAGCGGACTTCGCGCCCATGAGAGTGGCAGCCAAACAGAGGGACGACTTGAGAAAAGCCCTTCGGCAGGTCATTGTAGTAAACAAATAATCCTCCTTTAATCCGGCAGGTTACCAGACTGCAAAGTCAACAAAAGGTATACCTTGCTACCATAAAAACGGCCAAGCTGTCAACCGCCTCGCCTTCCTGCCGCTCCAGAGGCCGCTTCACGCGGGTGCTGGTGACCACATGCGCGTATCGCCCCAAACGCTTAAACCCATCTGCTGTCCCAATGCCAATAAGTCAACCGACCCAGCCTGATCGAACACTCCCCCACCCCTTGACTCCAGTCCATACAGCGGGAGGGGGTCGGGGGGCGGGGGTAGATGCCACATTTCGAGGAGTTGGCAACTTCACCCTCCCCCCAGCCCCCTCCCGTCAAGGGAGGGGGAGCTTGGCCCGCCCATCCTCTTCAAAATAGCTGGCTTCAGGTCGTTTCCGTTTCCGTGGTTGACAGGGAAGCGCGAAAGCAGAGGCGCCCTTGACATTAATACTCTTTCAATTAACGTTCATAGAAGAGTCAACCGGGGTGGTCCGCATTCCCCTGCCCCTCCTCCGGGTGCAGGAAATGTTGGCGAGGTGCGAAACCGTCAGGTCCCGGCTCTCGCCCAAGATTACAGCTCTTTAGAAGTACGCGGGAGGCATGATGAAAGCTCCGATGCAGGACGAGTCAGGCTGCGAGTTAGACCGGGTGCTGCGCTGCGCCAGGAGCTGCCGGCATTACGCCATGTGCAAGATCGATTACCTCGGCTCCGGCGTCTGCGCCTCGGGCCTGGCTAAGCGCTTCGTAAGCTATTACCCTCAGGGGCGCATGGACCTCTACGCGGCGCTCAGGGAGGGGACCATTCCGGTCACCCGGGGCGCCCTCGACATCGCTGACGGCTGCAACCTGTGCGGCAAGTGCGACCTCCAGTGCTACTTCGTCACCGGGCTGCGTCCAACGGTCGTCATGAGGGCTCTCAAGCAGTTCCTGAGCGACCATGCCGAGGCAAGCGGCATCATCGAGCCGACCGTGGAGGACGGTTTCCTGTGGCTGTTACGGGGCATCGTCGGGGAGGAGTGGGCCACCAGCGACCGGGCCATTGCGGTCACCTATTCCCATGATCCCTGCCCGGTGGCCACCCCGAAGATGCCGGCCTACGTGGTCATGCCCGGCAACACCGATGAGGTTGCCGCCCTGCTGAGGCTCCTCAGAGAAAACGGCGTCAGCTGGACGGCGCGCGGCAACGGCACCAACATCCTCGGCTTCGAGCTGAGCGACGGGGTGGTGATCGACCTGAACCGGATGCAGGACATCGTCTTCAACGAGAGCAGCTGGTCGGTCCGGGTCGGCCCGGGAGTCTCGGCGTTCGAACTGCAGCGCGCCGCCTACGAACGCGGCTATCGGGTGAACGTCGCGGAGCCGGCCGCACTGGTGTGCGCCAGCATCGTCTGTTCAGGGATTCTCTCGCTCTTTGCCACGGCCTACGGCACCTCGGCGGACAACGTGATCGATGCGCAGTTCGCCGCCCCGGACGGCCACCTCTTCTCATTGAACCAAAAGAACGCGCCCAACCTCTTCGCTTTCTGCAGCAGCGGCGCGCAGAGCCCGGGCATCTGCGTCTCCGCCGACCTGAAGCTCCACGCCATGACGGCCGACGAGGCCGGGGTCCTGGTCCCCTTCGAGACCCTGGAAAACGCGCTCCACTTCGCCAAGGACTGCGCTCTGCGGCGCATCGGGTTCGCCATCGGGGTGCTCGGGACCGAATACGTGTCGTCCTTCATGGCGCCGACCCAGGAGCTCGCCAACGAGGTAAGGGGAATCTTCAGGGACAAACTGGGGATCGCCTGCCTGGTGCTGGTCCTGGGAGACCACTACGCGCTGCACAGCGTCAGGAAGATGGGGCATCCGCTCATCGACCAGCGCCTGTTCCGGGCGCTCAACCTGGGCCTCCCCATGCTGGGCAACGCCGGCTGGCTCGACCTCCTGGCGCAGCTCTCCCGGGACGAATCCTTCTCTTACCTGAAGGCGGAAGGATTCGCCGAGCTGGCGGAGACGGCGCTCGCCCCGTCGCCGGCGCTCCTTGCCAGTGCCGTCGACCCGGAGCTGCGCGCCTTTCATGAAACGATCTACGCCCGCCCCGAAATGACCGACCTGGTCTGGCTCAACATGTTCAGGATCACCAGCTCACGGGTCGGCAGGGAGAAGCATTTCTTCCCGCTGCTCATCTACCTTCCCCTCGATTTCGGACTGATCGACGAGTTGTGCCGCGAGTTCGGGGCGATCGCCGGTCGCCACCGGATCAAGAACGAGCTGGGTTTCATCACCCCGATAGACTGCGGCAAGAGGTGCATCTTCGAGTACGACTATTACGTCGATCAATGCGACCCCGAGGATATAGGTCGGGTGCGCCTGGCTGCGCAGCAGGCGGGAGCCCTGATCGAGGAGGTCAGCGCGCGCACCGGGACCATCCGCTGGCTGCGCTACGTACTGTACCAGGGGTTTTGCCGGAAGGAGAACCTCCTGTATGCCTGAGGCAGCAAGCTTCGTGCTGACCGGAGCCACCGGCTTTCTGGGGAGCCATCTCATGGCGGCGCTGGTGCGACGGGGCGACCGGGTGGTGGTTTTCGGCCGTCCCAGCAAGCGAAGGTCAAAGAAACGGCAACTCCTTACCGGTGCGGTAGGCCAGCGCCTGGCAGACGGCAATGAGCTCCCCCTCGCCGTCGACGACCCGGATGTCGTAACTCGCGGTCCGCTTGGTGGAGCTCACCTCGCGCGCCTCGGCCCGCAGCCGGGCGCCGCTCTCGGGGCTGGACACGAAGTTCACGCTGACGTTGAGCGCCACGGTCACCTGCCCCGCCGTCTGGCACACCGTCTCGAACGCCTCGTCGATCAGGGAGAAAATGGCCCCCCCGTGGGCGCGCGCAAACAGGTTGTTCATGGCCGCGGGGTCGTAAACCATCTCCACCGCGGAAAAGCCAAACTCAAGCTCCTTGAGCTCCATGCCGAGCGTTTGAGCGAATGGTTCCCTGGCGACCTCACGAAAAATGGCGTCTCTTATCCTTTGGTCCATGATTTCCCTCCCCTGGTGCCGCGAAAACCTGCAAAGGTTCTTGACGGCTTGTCTGAAGGACCAGACTAACACAAAAGAAAGCGACGTGATACCTGACATTGTCAGAGCCCACACCGCGCACTATCACAGGCACTCTCCCCTGCCTTTAGGGAGGACTATTTGCTGGATCCAAATCTGTGAAGCAGGGATCGTGTATACGTATCTTCCGCAGGTGCGGCATTCCTGCGGCTAACTCAGCGTCCAGGTGGGCGATCTGAAGGCATTTATCTCCAGACGGGAAAGCATAACCCACCCCATAGATGAGATTCATCCCGCTGCCAGGACCTGCTCACCTTCAGCGCCAGACAGTCTCGAACTGTCCTTGTGACATGACATTCCCTATTACTAGGTTTCTTGCTGTCAACAATTTATTGAAACTAATGGCGGCTTGCTGTATAAATCAACTTACACTGGGATGCTCTCTGCCGTGCGCCGGCGCTCGCCCGCCATCGGGAGAACGCCGCCGGGCGCCAGCTGAGGGAAAATACGCTAATTGTTTGATAAATATTTTCGTTTCAGATAACATTTCCCACCGAGTACCGGGAAAGATATGCCAGAAAGCAGACGACATACGGCGGCGCAGCCCATTGACAGCGGCGCAATGGCCTCGGCGTGGAACACGGCGCTTGCCCTAACCTACAAGGCGCTGAAGGCATTCTCTTTCTATCCCGAGGGCCATCCGCTGCGTGAAAAGCTGCTGCTCGGCGCCTATCAGGCCATGTCCCAGGTCGCCAGGGAGGGGACGCAGACCCTGATCGTGGGCCGAGGCGGATTTTCCTTTGCCGACCGGAAAACCGCCTTCGCCGCCTCCCCCATGACCAAGGAACTGGCGCACGAGTTTTTCGCCCGTGAGATCCAGCGGGTGGTCGTGCTCCCGGAACTGTCCCAGACCGACTTCAACGGCTTTCTCTCCCTGATGGCGCTGGACCCGCCCAAGATCATCGCGGCCGGCGGCCTGACCGCGCTGCTGAAGCAGCACGGCATCCAGACGGTCATACTCAACGAGATCGACATCTCCGCGGTTTTCACCAGGAAGAAGGCCGAGCAGGCAGCCGAGGAGGCCGCCGCCCAAAGGGTGAGCTCCGAAGCGGGATCGGACCAGGAGCCAAGCGCCCTGCCCGAAGCCAGCAGTCTGCTGGACCATCTCATCGAGATGAGCATAGAGGCGCTCATCGTCCTCATGTCCCTGGAGACGGACGACAACCAGTACCGCCAGCAGGCCAGGCTGCTGCTGACCAAGAGCCTGGCGCTGCGACTGGAAAAGGATTTCGACAAGCTTTTCACCGTGCTGGCCGCCCTGGAGCGGCAGAGTTCGGACCCGAACCGGGGCACTCCCAGTTGCGAGCAGGCCATCATGCTGCTGCAGCAGCTTGTTCCGGGCGAAATGGCCGAGCACCTGCTGGACCATCTGGAGGACGCGGATTTCGGGCCAAAAGAGACCGTCTTCAGCATCCTGAAGGGAGCCGGCGGCGAGGTGGTGGACGCCGTCATCAACCGGCTCATTGCGGTCGGCCTCAAAAGCGCCCGAAAAACGCTGATGACCGCCCTGTTGCGCATCGGCCCGGCGGCGGAACCGGCCCTGTTCGAATTGCTGAAGGACGGCCGATGGCAGGTAGTGCTCGCCGCCGTCGCCATCCTGGCCGAGTTCGCTAGCCGGGACGCGGTGAAGGAGCTCGTGGGCACCGCCTACCACCCCGACAGCCGGGTGCGCATGGAATCGATCCGCGCCCTGGCGGGGATCGGGGGGATGGAGGCGAGCGCCGCCCTCATTGAGCTCTTGCGGGACCAGAATCAGGCCATCGGGGTGCACGCCATCACCTGGCTTGGCAATACCAGGAACCAAAGGGCGCTGCCGCCGCTACTGCAGCTGGTCCAGCATCGGGACCTGCGTGGCAGGACCCGGGCGCTCAAGAAGGAGGCCCTGGTCGCCATCGGCCGCATCGGGGACCGCCGCGCGCTGGAGCCGCTGTGCAAGCTGGTGCAGAAAAGATACTGGATCGCCCCCAGCCGCTGGGACGAGCTGAAGCTCCTCGCCGTCGAGGCGATCGGCAGCCTGGGCGGGGAAGCGGCACGGCAATTCCTGGAGAGCGTCTCGGCGCGGGGCGGGCAGTTGGGGCAGGTTTCCGCCGCCGCGCTGGTCGCCATGGCGAAAAGGAACCCGGACCATGAGTGAGGTCACCCTCCAGATAGCGCAGCGGGTCGCCATGCTGCTCGCGGCGTCCATCAAGACCGTCATGCTCTACCCCCTGGCGCACCCCTCCGTGGGACAGCCGTTGCAGGAGCTCGCCGGCATCCTCGCCGAGATGTTCCAAGACAAGTCGGAGATCCACCTCGGCGTGGTCGAGGGGACTTTCTTCCTGGAAAACCGCCTCATCGTCGCCCCCAACTCCGCGGTCGCCGACCTCGCCGAGCGCCTGAACAAGAAAAAGATCGAGGCGCTCACGGTCTACGCCGGAGTCTCCACGGAGGACCTCTTCGGCTTCGCCTCCCTGCTGGCCCGCCGCGACACCAACGCCGACCTGTTGCCCGGCGACCTGGAAAAGAAGGGGATTCGGAGCATCCGTCTCGGCATCGACCAGGCCGTGTCCGGCGAGAGTACCGACCAGGAGGACTGCATCCCGTCGCGCACCTATTTCCAGGCGCTCAACGCGGTGCGCGACACCATGCGGGAAGTGGAGAACGGCAGGATACCGACCGGGGCGTGGATCAACGCCGTCGTGGATAACATGGTCTCGGTGACCATGAAAGACCCCACCACCCTGCTCGGGCTCGCCATGATCAAGGATTACGACAACTACACCTTCAGCCACAGCGTCAACGTAGGGATCCTGGCACTGAGCTTCGGGTCGTTTCTGGGGCTCGGCCCGGAGGACCTGCGCGACCTCAACACCGCCGGGCTACTGCACGACATCGGCAAGACCAAGGTCGACAAGGCCATTCTGAACAACCCGGGGAAGCTTTCCGCCGAAGAGTTCGAGCAGATGAAGAAGCACGCCGAAGCCGGTGCGGAGATCGTGGCCGAGATGAAGGACATCAGTCCCCAGGTGGCCGACGCGGTCCTTGGGCACCACATCAAGTTCAATCGGACCGGATACCCCGAGTGGGCCAGCACCCGGTCGTTCAGCCACTTCGCCGAACTGGTCGCCGTCGCCGACTGCTACGACGCGATCACCACCCTGCGCACCTACAACGTGCCGACCCTGCCCAAGGCCGCCATGGACATCATGCACCGGCTGGCGGGGACCTCGCTGAACGCCGAACTGGTGCAGCAGTTTGAAAAAATGATGGGGGAATATCCGGTGGGTACCCTGGTGCGGCTCGACACCAACGAGATCGCCCTGGTGGTCAAGCCGCATCCCATGGAGAGCGTGCCGCCCGCAATCAAGGTCATCATCAACGCCCAAGGCGAGGTGCTGGCGCAGCCGAGGCTGGTGAGCCTCGCCCCTGCCGGCGGCGCCCGTTACGCGTCCATCGTTTCCTCGGTCGACGCACTCCTGAAGAACATCGACGTGGCCAGCTACCTGCTCGCTTGAAAACAGGGGCTGGAGAAGCAGGGGCTAGGGACTGGGGACTAGGGACTAGCAAAAACAGCGGCTACAGCCTTGAATGTGGCGCAGGTGTGCGAATAAACCTCGCCAGTCGCCAGTCCCCAGTCCCCAGTCCCCAGTCCCCAGTCCCCCCCAGTCCCCAGTCCCCAGTCGCCAGCCCCTAGCCCCTAGCCCCAGCCCCCAGCCCCCAGCCCCTAGCCCCTAACCCCTAGCCTTTCCTCCTTCCAAAGTGAAGTACACCGTCGCCCCTGCGTCGACCACCCCCTCCGCCCAGACCTTGCCGCCGTGACGCTTGACGATACGCTTGACCGTCGCCAGGCCGATGCCCGTCCCCTCGAACTCCGCCCCGTGCAGCCGCTGGAAAGCGCCGAAGAGCTTGTCCTTGTACGCCATGTCGAAGCCGACGCCGTTGTCCCTCACGAAGTACGCCGCATGCCCTCCCGCCTCCGTCCTTCCCACCTCGATGCAGGCCGATTCCCGCAGCCCGGTGTACTTCCAGGCGTTATCCAGCAGGTTCTCCAGCGCCTGCTGCAGCAGGATGCGGTCGCCATGGGCCGTCAGGTCCGGGGCGATGCGGAATTCGACCCGGCGCTCCGGGTCCGCCTCCTTAAGCCTGATGCAGATGACCCGCGCCAGCTCGCTGAGATCGACCACAGTCTTTTCCAGCTTGGACCTCCCGATCCGGGAGAGTTCCAGCAGGTCGTCGATCAACTTCCCCATGCTGCGGCTGGAGTTCCGGATTCGCTCCAGGTAGCCGCGCGCCTCCGGGGTCAGGCACTCCGAGCACTCCTCCGCCAGGATGGCGCTGTAGCTATTGATGTGGCGCAGCGGCGCGCGCAGGTCGTGCGAGACCGAGTAGCTGAAGGATTCCTGCTCCTGAATGGCCGCCTGGAGCCTGGCGGTCCGCTCGGCGACGCGCAGATCCAGTTCCGAGTTGAGCATGCGGATTTCGTCCTCGACGCGCCGCTGCGCGGTGACGTCCCGGGATATGCCGAAGACGCCGGTGACGATCCCGTTCTCATCGCTCAGCGGCCCCTTGGTGGCCTGCACCACGATCTTTTCTCCGGAGGCGTTGGTGAGCACGTGCTCGAGGTGGCGTATCTCGCCCGAGCGGAGGATCTCGCGGTCGCGCTCCATGATGTTGTAGGACTCCTCGCCGGGAAACAGAAAACTGTCGTCCTTGCCAAGCGCCTCCGTCGCGCTTTTGCCGGTGATACGCGCCGCGCCGCTGTTGAAGAGGACATAGCGCCCCTTCGTGTCCTTGGCGTAGACCGCGTCGGAAGTCCCCTCGATGACCGCGTTCAGCAGTTCCCGATTTTCGCGCAGCGAGTGCTCCGCCTCCGCGCGTTCTGCCATGTTCCGTTCCAGTTCGGCGTTGAGGTTCTTCAGCCGGCGCTGTTCACGGTCGTAACTGGACAGAACCGCCCAGAGCATCAGTGCGCAGGAGAGAGCGCTGATGGTCAGCGAGAGGATCAGGTCGATCGCCCGGGCGCCTGGGCTTTTAAAGGGGACGATCCATTGGGGGAAATAGCTCTCAGCGGCGATCAGCGCCACCCAATCGGCAATGGCTGCCCCGAGCAGGAACCAGCGCGTCCTGCCCCGGAAGAATATCAGCGCGTAAAGGACGGCGTCGAAGAAAAAGAGCCCGTTACTGCCGAGTGAGCCGCTTTTCCAGAACCAGCAAAGGTTCAGGGTCAGCAGGTAAAGGTAGAAGAGGCTCGCAAGGTGGTAGCGCCCCCGGCACGCTTCCCGGTAAAAGATAAATGCAACCAGACCAAAGCCAAGATCAGTGAGGAGCCCCCCGAGGTGGAGTTGTATCAGGTAATCGGACGGAACGATCACGAAGAGGGACAGGACGGCCGCCGCGAGGCAGAGCTGCCTGAAAAGGCGCAGTTCCATGACCGATTCCGACTCGCAAGAGATGCCAAGTATTTCTCTGAGAGTGCCCATGCTGTTCCGTTTGCCTCGCGCGCTCCCTGCCTGTGTCATTGGCGCCGGACCTATGCCAGGAAGTGGGAAATTTTTAAAGAAACAGATTGCCGAAAGCTTTGCTTTATCACATTAGCACTTATTTAAAAAAATAATTTTATCAGTAATCGCGGCTTTTGCTACTCTTCCTTGCCGAAGAAGTTTCGTTGTAGGCTGAAGCCTTACAGGTGTAGTAGGAATACCCTTCCCAGCGGCTCCAAAACCTCCCTCGACCCTTGCGTGGGAGTATGCTGTTGCCCCTTTCCCAAGGGAATCCGCACGACTATTAATTCCCGTTCCCCGTCGCCGCTCCGCGCTATACTTCAAGGATAGTCGGGACACCGTTGCCGCGCGAACCATCAATGCACCCAGCATTTCCCCCCTTGAGGACGACCATGCCGCCGAGTGTTTTGGAAGACTTTCACCCCCTGATCAGAAGCTGGTTCACGAAGACCTTGGGGAGCCCCACCGAAGTGCAGCTGCGCACCTGGGCCGAGGTGCGCCAGTGGCGGCACGTGCTCGTGACCGCGCCGACCGGAAGCGGCAAGACCCTGGCGGCCTTTCTCTGGGCCATCAACCAGCTGGTCACCGGCGCTTGGCCGCGCGGCGCCACCCGCGTGCTCTACATCTCGCCCCTCAGAGCGCTCAATAACGACGTGCGGCGTAATCTGATCACCCCGCTGCAGCAGCTGCAGGAGGCTTTCGCGCGGGCCGGCGTTCCCTTTCCCGCGCTGCAGGTGCAAACCAGAAGCGGCGACACGCCGGGCAACGAGCGCCGCAGGATGCTCAAGAGCCCGCCCGAGATCCTCATCACCACCCCGGAAAGCCTCAACATCCTGCTCGCCTCCAAGGGAAGCCGGCACCTTCTGACCGGGATAGCGACGGTCATCCTCGACGAGATCCACGCGGTGGCCGGGGCCAAGCGGGGCACCCACCTGATCACGGCGCTGGAGCGCCTGGTCCCCTTGAGCGGCGAGTTCCAGCGCATCGCCCTCTCCGCCACGGTGCGCCCCCTGGAAACGGTCGCCGAATTTGTGGGGGGCCTGCAGGAAATCGGCGGGGAGTATCGCAGGCGCCCGGTGGCGATCGTCCGTGGCGAGCGCAGCAAAGAGTTCGTCCTGCAGATAGCCGCGCCCGAGGAGGCGGCCGCGGGCCCGGGCGGGGAGCTCTGGCCGGCTCTGGCGCGGCGCTTTCGCGAGATCATAAACGCCCACAGCTCCACCCTCTTCTTCGCCAACAGTAGGAGGACGACCGAAAGGGTCACGCGCCTCATCAACGAGGAAGCCGGGGAGGAGCTCGCCTACTCGCACCACGGCTCGCTGTCGCGCGAGATCAGGCTTGCCGTGGAGGAGCGCCTCAAGCGCGGCGAGCTGAAGGCGATCGTCGCCACCAACTCGCTGGAGCTCGGCATCGACATCGGCCAGTTGGACTCGGTGGTGCTAATCCAGACGCCGCGCTCCATCTCCTCGGCGATCCAGCGCATCGGCCGCTCCGGGCACGGCGTGGGCGAGGTGAGCCGGGGTCTCCTCTTCCCGACCCAGGGCATGGACTTCGTGGCCGCGGCGGTCGTCGCCCGCTCCATCGCCGACGGGGAGATCGAGGAGCTGCACCCGGTCGAAGCACCCCTCGACCTGCTGGCCCAGATCATCCTCTCCATGGCGCTCACCGAGACCTGGGACCTGGACGAGCTCTACGGGTTCCTGAAGACGAGCTATCCTTACCGCAACCTGTCGCGCGGCCAGTTCGACCTGGTGGTCGGCATGCTGGAAGGAAGGTACGCCGACTCCCACGTGCCGGAGCTCAAGCCCAGGGCGACGGTCGATCGGCTCGCCAACACCATAGCGACCCGGCCGGCGCTCTCCCTGCTGATTTTCATGGAGGGGGGGACCATTCCCGAGCGGGGCTACTTCGATCTGCGCCTGAAGGAGAGCGGCGCCAAGATAGGCGAACTCGACGAGGAGTTCGTCTGGGAGCGCCGGCTCGGCGACACCTTTTCCCTGGGCACGCAGGTCTGGCAGATCACGGAGATCACCCACTCCGCGGTGCAGGTGGTCCCCGCGCGCAGGACCCAGCAGATCATCCCCTTCTGGCGGGCGGAGGAACTGGACCGCGACTTTTTCTACTCGGAGAAGATCGGAAACTTCCTGGAGGCGTGTTCCGGCAAGCGGCCCCAGGCCGACTTCATCCGGGAGCTAAGGGAGCGCTTCTTCATGGACCGGGGCGCGGCGGAGGCGCTGGAGCGCTTCCTCGGCAAGCAGCGTGAGGCGACCGGGGCGGAGCTGCCGCACCGACATCACCTGCTGGTCGAGCAGTATCACGACCCCAACACCCGCGGGGAGGAGCGCCAGGTCATCCTGCACACCCTCTGGGGCAACGCTGTGAACCGACCCTTCACCTTCGCCCTCTGCGCCGCCTGGGAGCGGCAGTACGGCTACCCGCTGCAGGCCTTTTACAACAACGACGGCATCTCGCTATTGCTGCCGCACGCCACCGACCTGCGCGGGCTTTTCCTGCTGGTCGCGCCCGAGCAGATCGAGACCCTGCTGCGGGCCTCCCTGGAGGCGAGCGCTTACTTCGGCGCCCGGTTCCGGGAAAACGCCGGGCGCGCGCTCCTTTTGCCCAAGACCAACTTCAAAAGGAGGATGCCCCTCTGGCTGAACCGGCTGCGCGCCAAGAAACTGCTCGCGGCGGTGCTGCGCTACAAGGATTTCCCGATTCTGGTCGAGACCTGGAGGTCGGCGCTCCAGGACGATTTCGATCTGATCAGCCTGAGGAACCTGCTGGGCGAGATTCGGGACGGGGAGATCCGGATCAGCGAAACCTACACCAACGCGCCCTCCCCCTTCGCCCACGGGTTGGTCTGGAGCCAGACCAACAAGTTCGTGTACCAGGATGACAGCTCCGACGCCGGCAGGCCGTCCGAGCTGAGCCAGGACCTCCTGAAGGAGCTGGTTTTCTCCGCCCATCTGCGCCCGCGCCTCCCCGCCGCCCTGATCCGGGACTTCGAGGCCAAGCAGCAGCGCAGCGCGCCGGGTTACGCCCCGGATTCAGCGCACGAGCTTTTCGACTGGGTCAAGGAGCGGCTCCTGATACCGGCCGGCGAATGGTCGAAGCTGCTCCTCGCCATGGAGTGCGATACCGGTGTGCCGCCCGCGGATTTGCTGGCGCAAGTAGCGGGAAGGATCGCGTTCTTCGGCATCCCCGGCGCCGCGGAGCCGCTGGTCGGCGCACTTGAGCTGCTGCCGGAACTGGCGCGCGGCCTGGGACGGCAGCCGGCGGAGATCAGCGTGACGCCCCTGCTGCAGGACGATTGGTCGCGCCAGGCGCTGCAGCACTCACTGCAAAAGCTGTCGGCCCGGCAAGGCGTCGCGCGAGGCGCGCAGGGGGCCGACCAGGAGGAACCCTTGCTGGAGAAGTTACTCGGCGGCTTCCTTGGTTACTACGGCCCAGTTCAGCCCTCCTGGCTGCGCCGCACCCTGGCCCTTCCGGAAGAGGCCTTACGCGAGGCGCTGCACGCTCTGGAGGAAAGCGGCCTGGTCCTTTTGGACCAGTTCAGCGAGGACGCTCTCAGCGCGGAGATCTGCGACACGACAAACCTGGAGTCGCTGCTGCGCATGTTGCGGCGCTCCAGGAGGCCGGTCTTCGAGGCGCTCGAGCTGGCAGCCCTGCCGCTCTTTCTTGCCTCGTTCCAGGGGCTCACCCGGCGCGGCGGGTCGATTGAGGAGTTACGCGCCCGGCTCGACCAGTTGCTCGGGCTGCCGCTATCCGCCGGCGCCTGGGAGGAGGAAGTGCTCCCCGCGCGCCTGGAGCCCTATTTCACGGCCTGGCTGGACAGCCTGATGCAGACCAGCGACCTGCTTTGGTTTGGCTGCGGTTCGAGACGGGTGGCGTTCGCGTTTCCCGAGGAGCTCGACCTTTACCAGGGTGGCACGCCACGAGGTGCCGAGGGGGACGCCCAGTTGCTCGGGCGCCTGCTGCCCGACCCGAACGGGCGCTACAGCCTGCCGGCCATCTGCCTGAGTTCGGGTCTCCCCTCGGCGCAGGTAACGACCGACCTCTGGAAGCTGGCCTGGAAGGGAGAGCTCAGTAACGACAGCTTCGCCAGCGTGCGCAAGGGGATTTTGAACAAGTTTGTCCGGCGCGAGGCGGAGACCGGAGCCGGCCAGCGCCACCCGCTGGCGCGCCGCTGGCACAGAGAGCAGGAGGGGACTGGCAACTGGTACCTGCTTCCCCGGGAAAAGCCCCTCGCCGACCTCTTGGTAGGCGAGGAAATGAACAAGGACAGGGTCCGGGTGCTTTTGGACCGCTACGGCATCCTGTTTCGTGAGCTTTTGCAGCGGGAGCTGCCGGCGCTGCAGTGGCGCGGGCTATTCAGGACCCTGCGCATCATGGAGCTCTCGGGCGAGCTGTTGGCGGGGAACTTCTTCCAAGGCATACCCGGGCTGCAGTTCATGTCCCAGGAGGCCTACCGCGGGCTTACCGGAGGGTTGCCGCGCGACGTCGTCTATTGGGTCAACGCCGCCGACCCCGCCTCCTTGTGCGGCAGCGGGTTGGAAGGGATGCCCGACCGGCTCCCCGCACGCCTCCCCTCCACGCATCTGGTCTATCATGGCGTGCGGCTAGCACTGGTTTCCCGGCGCTACGGCAAGGAACTGGAGGTACTGGTGCCGCCGGGCGACCCGCAGTTACCCGAGTACCTCGGCTTTTTCAGGACCCTGCTCACCCGGGAATTCAATCCCCTCAAGCGGATCTTCGTCGAGCGCATCAACGGAGAACCCGCCGCGGCGTCCGCCTACGCCGAAGCGCTCCAGACTTTCGGCTTCCAGGTAGCGTACAAGGGATTGGAGTTGTGGAGGAGGTACTAGGTGCAGTGGCGAAGCGAGGGGGTGCGGATATGTACCCTTGATCGATTGGGATACATCGTGTAAGATTAGTCCATGCCGACTAAAGAGAGATCCAAATACGTCGTTGGTAAACGACCGCCAGCAAGGCTCACAGCAAAGGCGCGCGAGCAGCTTGAAAACGCCCAACCGTCCGTTCTGATTGCAGCACTTGCCAAAAAATTCGATAAGCTCTATACAATCTCTAGCACAGGCCAAATATCATTGAATATACCGAGCTTAGAGGCACTCAAACCGGGGGACATGACCGACGTCTTGACCGCCGATGAAGCAGCCGCTGCATCGCGAAAATCTTCAGCAAAAAAGAACTCCAGGAAGAGCATCTCCAGGGCCAAGTAGTTGGCGCTCCATTTCGATCATCCTTCCAAATCAGCTCTCTCGCCCGGCTCTTTTGCCAGAAAATACCTTTATAACGCATCCTTTGACAGGGATTATGACCGGGTCGTAGCTATTGCTAAAAAGGCTGGAAATGATCAGACCAGGATTCACCGTGTAATCGATGATGAAAACGCACATTACGGATTTATGGCGCTTTCCATAATCGTATCAGATAAAAAGCCTTGTCTTGTTATTGATTACCTCTTCGTTTCCCTACAATATCGTGGCGTCCGGTATCCCGAACTGGACAACCGGACAATAGCCGGCCTACTCATTACTAAAACTTTTCGTATCGCCACCGAAGCCAACAAAAATTACCCTATCCGCTACATAGCCCTTGTTCCTGCCAATGCCAGACTTCAAGCCTACTATTCCGCTCTCGAGTTCCGTAAGCTCGATTCGACAGACTTCATGTACCTAAAGTTATAGACTGCTGAGTTGATCCAGGTATCGATGATAAGTCCCCTTGAATGAAAGGGATACGCCTCTAAATCCTCCCAAAATTTACCAACAATATCAACACGTTGTACATAACACGTGTCAGTTTTGCTTGACATGGAGATTGGTACGGGTTATTGTTCCCCCACTAAAAAACAATAGAAAAGCAGCAAACGACAATACTAAACCATCCGCGAGGGTGGGACGGAAAGCCTACGGGTCTCAACGAGACAGCCGGGTCGCCGAAATATCTCAGATATTCGGGGCCCGGCTTTTTTTATTTAATCGGTGTTCGCATCGACTGCCATGCAGGCAGGCAGATCGCTGGAACACGCCACAAAAGAAGGGAATGGTGACAAAAGTGAACCAAAAAATACACGACATGGCGGTGTTTATCGAGTTTCTCGCCGGGTCCGGGTTAGCGATCTTTTTTCACATGGTGCTGCACAACGAAATGGCGGCCTACCTGATTTTCGGCATGGGGGTCCTGCTTTCGCTCGTCACCTACCTGGTGCGCGAGGACATCGCAAAGACGAGGTCGGAACTCTTTGACCAGTATCAGCAGGTCCACTCCATCCCTTTCGCACTGGCCCAGATCGGCGATGCGGAATGCCAGGCCAAAGCGCATGAACTGGTGGCCGCCACCTTGAAGAGCATCAACCTGCTGCAGCAGGGGTATATTCCCCTGGACGAGATGGATTTTTATCTGGAGGGCGCCAGGCTCACGGATCAGAGCGGGCACTGGGTCAAAGCGGTGGATCCCCTGACGACGGGGTGGCTGAGCCGGGCTTCGCTGTTGAATTTCTACCAGTCCAACCTGCGCGCCGTCGGTCGGGGCATCCGGATCACGCGCATCTTCGTCACGAGCCGCGACGATCTGGCCGATCCCGAGGTGCAGAAGGTGCTCCTCAACCAGCAGCGGGACAATGTCGAGGTGCGGCTCGCCTTCCGCGATGAACTTCCTTCCACCATCGACATCTCCGGCAGCGACGTCAACAGTTCTTTCGACTTTGCCGTGTATGATGACCGCACCGTGACCTCGGTTTTCGCCCAGACCGGCAAATATTTCGGCAGGAAGACCAATCATCCGGAAGAAGTTGCCAAATACCTGCACTTGTATGAGCGGCTCGAACACAGCGCCCACCCGGTGACTCTGGAAAACGACAGGATCGTGCTGGCGAGCAACGGGATTGCCTTGGCCGCCGATGCCCAGGCCGCGTAGCGCCGCCTAGAGGGCCGCGCCCCCTTTCGGCTTACGCAGCCCTTCGATGAAACGGCTCATGGCCTCCAGCACCTCCGCTTCCGCCTGCTGATGGGGGACATGAGCGCAGCCGGGGATCAGGAGGCTTTGCGACGGTCCGGACACCCTCAGGCAGATCGACTCCACCTGTGCGGGGCTGCCGTAGGGGTCGACCTCCCCCTGGATCACCAGGACGGGACAGCTGATGGCGCCCAGACGCTCCTCCACGCTCCACTGCCCAAATTCGGGAGAGAGCCAGTCGTCCACCCATCTGTTGAACATCGATTCGGTCTGACCGCCGTGATAGCGCGCGAGCCCCTTGCGCAGGGCTCCGGCGTCGAAGTCCCTTTGGGCGCTCCTGATACCGGCCAGGGTGAGTTCCTCGACGAACACGTGCGCCGCCTCCGCGATGACCCCGAGGGGACGCCCGGGAAACTCAGCGGCATAGAGCAGCGCCAGGGTTCCTCCGTCGCTGTGCCCGATCAGGATGGGGTCGGCAATCTGGCAGCCGTCCAGGACCGCGCTGACGCTCCCCAGGTCCTCGCGCTGCAGATAGCGCCCGTCTCTGGGTTTTTGCAGCGGGTCGGAGCCGCCAAAGCCCGGGCGGTCGAAGACCAGGGCGCAGAGCCCGGTCGCCCGCGCCAAATCCCGGGGGAAATCCCGCCACTGACCGATGCTTCCCAGTCCCTCGTGCAGGAACACCAGGCACGCCTCCTGCTGCGGCAGCGCCCCGTGAGGGCGTATCAGCAACGCGCGCAGGGCTCCGCCCTCCGCTTCCACCTGGAAAAACTGTTCTTCCACAGCACCGTCCTCCACTCTATCTCGCCCCACCCTTCTGGACGCGCTGCTCTATCTCCCGCACCCGCGGGTCTTGGAGTAGTTTCTTAATAACGGGATTGTTGATCAACGCCTCGAAATCGCCTGAACTAGCTGCTTCCAGCAGCGCCGGGTCACTCAGCAGGGACTGCAGCTTCGGATCGCTTTGCAGGGCGCGTATCAACTTCATGATCCCTTGATCATGCACCATGCGCTCTTTCAGCTCATCGAGTTGCGGGGCAGCACCCGTGTCAGCATCAGGTAGAGCCGGTTCGACAGCAGGGGCTGTTGTTCTGCCAGTCGCCTTAGTCCCGGCCTTAGTCGCGTGCTCCAGCGTAAAAGGCTGCACGCTTTTCCGGGACGCGGCGGGAACACTGTCGAGCGAATCGGAAAAGTGAACTGTGCCCTCTTGGTCGGTCCATCGATAGATTTCCGCACCTGCGGCAGTGCCTACGACAGTCGCCGCCAGCAATAAAAAGAACAGAAGTTTTTTCATGCAATCCCTCGTGTATAAGAAAGCGGGTGACCCATGTTGCGCTTCGGCTCCGCTCAGCGAACGAAAGGCCCCGGCGCTTCGGCTCCGCTCAGCGAACACGCGGTCCCTGAGCGGAGTCGAAGGGACGAAGCTTACCTGGCCCGTCCGGGAAACGGCCGTTGCTACCTCTCGACCGGATTCTCCAGCACGCCGATGCCGTCAATTTCGATCCTCACCCGGTCGCCCGCCTTTAAATAGTTCGGGGGCTTGCATCCGATGCCGACTCCCGCCGGCGTTCCGGTTGCTATCACGTCGCCCGGATAGAGTGTAATGCCCGCCGAGATGGTTTCGATCAGGGTGGGGATGTCGAAGATCAGGTCGGAGGTCCGGGCATCCTGGCGCAACTCGTCGTTGACCCAGCAACGCACCCGCGTGTCGGCGCCGTTCAGTTCGTCCGCGGAAACGAGCCAGGGACCCATCGGGCAGAATGTGTCGAAGGACTTGCCCATCAGCCACTGCTTGTGACGCTGCTGCCAATCGCGCGCCGTCACGTCGTTGACGATGGTGTAGCCCCAGACATGCTCCAAAGCGTGTGCCGAGGAAATGCCGCGGCCGCCCCGGCCGATGACAACCGCCAGTTCCGCCTCGTAATCGATCGCCTCGGATACTCCGGTCGGGATGCGGATGGCGGCTCCCGGCGCGATAACCGACTCCGGCAATTTGGAAAAGATGATGGGATGACTCGGGATATCGTCGTCGGCCTTGGCCGCGCTGCTGTCGAAGCCGCTTTGGGCGAATTCGCGGGCATGCGCATAGTAGTTCTTGCCAACGCAAAAGATGCAGCGTCGCGGGCGCGGCAAAGGAGCGTCGAGCCTGACCGCGGAGATAGGCAACGAGGCGCCGGCCTCCGGCAGCGGCAAACCGGCGGACATCCTTTCGACCAGGGCGAGCGCACCGCTGTCAGCCAGTGGTTGATCCAGAAGATAAGCTGTCACCGTTTTGCCATCAGCGGACAATCGGCCAACCTGTCGGGTCCCTTCATGCCAGTACGTCGCGATCTTCATTTTAACCTCGCTGTCAGATGGCCTTCACACGCCGATTGTTCCATCAGCCTGTTTCAAACGGGCGGCGGCGCCCCAGCTCCAAGTTCACTCTCTTTCCGCCGTTGCTATCGCTTCCAGCAGGGCGCGGCTAAGCCCCACCTCGGCGCCCGCCTGCAGGATTTCCTCCCAGGTGACGTCCTCCACCGGGATTCCTGCTACCAAACGCTCGGCCAGCTTGCGACGCTCTGGGTCCCCCGCCACCAGCACCGCCTCGCAGGAGTTGTCCGGCGGTGACGCCTTCACATAGCTCACCAGTGCGTCGATTTCCGCCTGCATCCAGGCATGGTCCACCAGGCGCCCGGGATCGACAACGAAGGTCAGCATATTGTTGACGATGCCCCCAAGCCGCGGGTTTCCCGGCTGGATGGTGCCCCCGCCCGCCAGCACGCCGGCCAGCAATTCGCAGAAAAAAGCGAGGCCGTACCCCTTATGCTCGCCGAAGGGAAGCAGTGCCCCGCGCGGTTCCCGGAACATCACCCGGGGGTCCGTGCTGGGCTCTCCACGTCCGTCGAGGAGCTGTCCGGCGGCAACGGGCTCCCCGCGGTTCATGGCGACCCTGGCCTTGCCAAGGGGTATCTTACTGGTGGCCATATCCAGCAAAATGGCGGGAGTTGCCTCAGTGGCCGGCATCGCCATGCAGACCGGATTAGTGGAATAGCGGGCGTCTCTGCCGCCAAAGGGGGCGACGACCGGGTCGTGGTCGATCACGTTGACGAAATGCAGGGAGACCAGACCGGCAGCGATGCTCTGCTCGCCATAGGTTCCCACGCGGCCGATATGATGGGCGTTACGGAGCGCCATGATCACCAGGCCGGTATCCCTGCAGCGCTCAAGGGCGGCGGTCATCGCCTCCGCAGCGACCCGTTGCCCGTAGCCGCGCAGGCCGTCGAACACCAGGATCCCGCCGTCATCCCTGATCAGGGTGGCAGCCGTGCCGGGGACCACAAGACCCGCCCGCAAGTTCCTCTGGTACGCGGGAAGCATCCCCACGCCATGACTGTCGTGGCCGGTCAGGTTGGCCCGAACCAGATGCTCGGCAACCAGTCCGGACTCATAGTCGTCACTGCCGCTTGCGCGCAAAATAGCAAGGACCACGTTCTTGAGGTTTTGTTCAGCAATAAGCACAGGCAGTTCTCCATGCAGCTTTAGCACCACGACATTGAAAGCTGATTACCTGAAACGGTTGCAACCTGGTCCCGAAGTCGGGTCGGTGGCATACGCTCAAGCCTTGCGGTTCAAAGCGACCCCTTTCAAAAAGCTGCCGAGCAACTTGTCATCGCACTCTTTGTAGTGTTTGTGCCCCTCTTTCCTGAACAGCGCCGTGATTTCGTGCGGCGTCATGGTGACTCCCCCCATTTTCAGGATTTTGACCATGTCCTCCTCTTTCAGGTTCAGGGCAATGCGCAGTTTTTTCAGGATAGTATTGTTACTGAGTTCGGCAACCGGCTTTGCCGGCGCGGACGGGCTCCCCTCCTGTCGGCCCCGGCAATGGACGATCAGGCCATCCAGGAAAAACGCCAGGATCGGGTTGCTGCACGGGATGTAATTGTCTTCTTTTTCAGTTTTCAGGAAGGCCGAGACAGTCGACTGCCCGACCTCGCGCCCCGCCTCTTTGAATATCTTGATCATGGTCGCTTCATCAAGCTCCAGAACGTCACGGATGCTGCGGAATAACTCGTTGTTGTTCATTTTGTTCTCCATTGCCGTACCAAAGGTCCCAGATCCCAGAAGAGATCCCTGGGACGCTGTGCAATTATAGTCAGTGGTGCGATTTTTGCGGGACTTCGTTCCCTCATTATCCACTATTGGAATCAAAGGTTGTAGTAAAGTTGTGCAGGATTTACCGACCATGTGCCGGACCTTGCCACTACCTTTCAAAAGCTCGTCAGCACATTAAAACAGACAAAAAACAATGTCAAAGACATTCTAATTTTAGTCATAGGAAGGACAGAGAAGGAGTCAACGAGGGGATGCGAGGTAGTTAGTTTCGTTTAGTGCTTGCCAGTTTGACAGTCGGAGTGCTGAGCTGACCCGACGTGCGTCATGCATAAAGGAAAAGGCCACCCAACAACCAGTAGTGTTGGGCAGCCTTTTCAAAATTTAACCTGTTTCTTCGGAAGCTCGGCTACCTGATATTTTTTCGAGATAACGGGTCCGTCAGCTTTGTGCCCTTGGAATTTCTTCCAAGTTAACCGTTTCGGAAACAGGCTAAGTAAAATATACCGCAACGGCTGAAAGGTGTCAAGAATCCTTCAATAATTAAGTGGAGTCCGCCGGGGGTGCAACAGGACTCTCTTTCGCTTTATTTTCCCGCTGCGCATAAAAGGCCGCCGCTTCGTCCCCTTTGCCGCACTCCTTGGCGAACTGGATCAGGTGGTGGGCGACCAGACCGACATGGATGATCCCCTCGATATCCCCTTTTTTGAAAGCACGCTTGGCCATGCCCCAGAATGTCGAGCGGTAGCTGCTGAAAACCCCCACCCTGACGGTCAGGTTGGCAATGATGGCAACCGCCTTTTTGATGTTTTTCCAGGACAGTCGGGCCGGGCTATTGGGCACCTCTATCCGGTGAATGTAGGTGTGCTCCAATTGGTAGCAAAAGCGCTGGTACAGTGAGTCGGGATCGTAGGCAAACGCGATGCACCTCTGCCATTTTCTCAGGATCTGTTCGTAGGGCACCAGGTATTCCACGTTCGACTCTCTCCCCGTGGCGTCCACCAGGCGGTTTTCCCGCTCCAGCCTGCGCCAAAGAGGAGTGCACGGCAGCGCATACAGCAGATTTATGGTGAGCATCGGCACCTGGGAGGCACGGATGAAATCGATGATTTCGAGATCGATGCCGGCGGGTTCGCCGTCCAGTCCCATAATGATGCCCGAAACGACTTCGATGCCGAATTTGTTGAAGATCTGGATGGCTTCGATGATCGGTATCTTCAGGTTGTGATGCTTGGAAATGGAAGTAAGTGCAGCCGGAGACGGGCTCTCGATACCGCAAAAGATCGTGCAGAAATAGGCCTCCCGCATCAACGCGAGTATCTCGGGGTGCAGCGCCAAGTTGAGGGTCGCCTCGCAGGCAAACTCAGTCGGATAGCCGTTGCGCTTTTGCCAGTCGACCAGGTGGGGCAGCAGTGCTGCGGCCGCCTTGGGATCAGCCATAAAGTTGTCGTCGACAAAGTAGGTCGCGCCGGGGTTACCCGACAGGAGCATGGCATCGAGCTCGCGCAAGACCTGCTCCGGCGACTTGTGCCGGGGCACGCGCCCGTACAGTTCGGGGATGTCGCAGAATTCACAATGGTAGGGACAGCCGCTGGAAAACTGCACGTTCGCCAGCAGGTACTGGTAGAGGTCGATCAGGTGGTAGGCCGGCACCGGGAAGCTCTCAAAGGGGAGCCGCACCCGGGTCTTCAATTGCAGTTGCCCGGCCGGCCGGGTGCAGTGCAGGTCGAGGTGGGCGATCAGCTGGTCGGTGGCGTCGCCCAGTTCGCCAATGTGCAACAGGTCGAACTCCGGGTAATCCTCGGGAACCGCGGAAACGGACGCCCCACCCAGCACGGTGAGTTTCCCCTCCTGGTGCGCCATCTGGTTGATGCGTTGGATCTGGGAGCGCTGGATGTGCATCCCGGTCACCAGGACCGCGTCGGCCCAGCGGAAGTCGGAGCGGGAGCAGCGCCTGATGTTCTCGTCGACGAAGCGGACCTCCCACTGCTGGGGCAGGTAGGCGGCTATCAGCAGGAGCCCCTGAGGCGGCATGAATGCCTTGACGTTCGGGATGAAGGGATAGGCGTAGTGGAGCGTTCCGAACGAGCGGCTGTATTCGGGGGAAACGCACAGGATGCGGCGCACACTGCGGGGCGTGTAGGGTGTTCTCGTTTCGGGGGATACTGGCTCAAGGTCGGCTCGATCGTTCATCATCGCATGGGCCCTCGCATAAAAAAGCACTCAACCGCAAGCCAGATAGTTAACAGTTCGTTGCTGTAGCGTTCAATTCTTCATATAAACTCGAAAGATAAGGATACGCAGACCCCATAAAAGGCACTGCCGGTAACTCGACAGGCATCTTGATCGAACTCTCCCCCGCCCCTTGCGGGAGGGGGTCGGGGGGCGGGGGTAGCTGCCACATTTCGAGGAGTTGGCAACTTCACCCTCCCCCCAGCCCCCTCCCGTCAAGGGAGGGGGAGCCTTAACTTATCGGCAGCCCCCTCAGGGGCTATTTAAAGTCCGCGTACTTTGAGATGACCAGATCGGTCGCCTTAGCCTCCTTGAGGTGGCACTCATAGCAGTCCTTCACCGGATCGAGGCCGGAAAGTTTGCCGTCCGGGCTAAAGCCTGCGAAGAGCCAACCACCACTCGCCTTTTGCTTCTTGTCCTTTTGCATGAGGACGATCATGGTCTTCTTGCCCTCTACCTGCTTGCCGCCCTCGTCCCTGATACTGTAATTGACAGCGACAAACCGGCTCCCTTCCGGGTAAGTTCCGCCCGTCTGGTAGGCCTTCATGGCCTTCTTGTCCACATAAAGGTAGTGAATGCCATAAAAAAGCGACTTCTTGTCAGTGATCACCCGCGCCTTGCTCTTTTCCCATTTTTCGTACCCTTTCGGCACGGAGACTTTGCCGGTAGCGGCCGTCGCCACGACAGCGAACCCAAGATACGCGGACAGCACTAACCAGGCGATGATATGTTTCATGTTTTCTCCCGAAGAACATACTAAAGGACTCTGAGACAAAGTTTCCAGGCTATGCCAGAGCTGCCAGGCCGTAGCACCAGCCCGGCGCCAATTAAAAAATAAGTATTAGATACATCAAATTACCTTCGACGAGGAGAATTGTCAAGGCGATAAAACCTTGAAATAGCGGCAGAGCCGGGTCGCGATCGATGGATCGCGGTGACTGGTGACAGACAAAAAGGGGCAAGCATCAAAGCTTGCCCCCTTTTTTGTCTATTCCCGGTTCATTGCATCGCAGACTTGATATATCCACGCCTCACTAGCAGGAGGTAGTTGACATACATCCTACGGCGCAGCGACAGTGATCGTGATAGTGTTGCTGTTGGTATCTGTGTTAACGTTGACATTATGGCCAAGCACGACGTCCCCGATTTGAATGGTCGATACCGAACCGCTCAGAATAACCTCCTGCGTCGTCATGGTGTCGGTCCCGGTGAAACCGGGCGCCGGCGTATAGGTCACCACCTGTCCGACCACCGTTGCGTTACCGTGGGACGGAGGCACCGTGACGGTGACGGAGGCATCGTAATAGGTGCGGTCCTCGACCTCGGTCGGGGTATTGGCGACGACCGGCAGGGCTTGGGTTGAGGTCGAGGTCGTGGTTGTGTGGGTTGTGGTCACCACGGGGTTGCCGGCACCGCCGGGCGGCGTCGTCACGGTGAGGTTGGCGGAGCCGGTGATGCCGCTTAGATGCGCGGATACCGCGACCGTGCCCGCGCCGAAAGGCGTGATCAGACCGTTGGCGCCGGCATTCCCGACCAAGGCGATGGTCGTGTCGGGAGAAAACCATGCTACCGAGGTGGTGATATCTTTGGTCGTAGCGTCGGTGTAGGTCCCGGTAGCCGCGAGTTGCACCGGGACAGCAACCGGCGTGCTGGGACTTGCCGGGGTGACCGCTATGGACACCAGGGCTGCGGGGGTCACCGTGAGGGTGGTCGAGCCTGAGGTGTTTCCCGAACTCGCTGAGATGCTCGTGGTACCCGTGGCGACCGAGGTTGCCAGCCCGGACGCGGAGACGGTGGCCGCGCCGGTGGACGTGGAGCCCCAGGTCACCGAGGAGGTCAGGTCCTTGGTCGTGCCATCCGAGTAGGTCCCGGTAGCGGAGAACTGCTTGGTGAGACCAAGGGCGAGACTCGGGCTGGCGGGGGTGACCGCAATCGAGACAAGAGTGGCTGTGGATGTGGAGGGTGCCCCGGCGTCGGTTCCACATCCAAAGAGCATGAAAAGCGCCATGGCAACGAGAAATAACAATGAGTACAGCGGTTTGTTTTGTTTCATCTTCAATCCCCTAGTTTTAAATGGTGCTGCCAACTCGGTCAGCTGCCCAACCGGAACCCCGACATGGGAGTCCTGAAGAGCCGGTAGGTATGTCGAAACGACGTCAGCGGGCACCACACCTGCCCCCGATCCGCCCCTCCTTAAATCCCTTTAACCCGGCAATTTCCAGGAGTTGACTACAGTTTCGGCGCTAAGAGGCTAACCTTTAGGAAAAAGTTGATAAAAAAAAGGGGTAAGCGACCAGCGCCTATCCCTTTTCTTTCTCTGACTACCGTGTTAACCAAAAGCTGCCGATTACTGCTTGGACAGAAACTCCCTGCCAAACGGGGACATGTCGCGTAGCCTCTTGATGATGGGGGGCAATTCCTTGATGACGGCATCGATCTCGGCGTCCGTGGTGAAACGCGAGAGCGAGAAGCGAATCGAGCCGTGGGCGCAGGTAAAGGGCACACCCATCGCCCGCAGCACGTGGGAGGGCTCGAGGGAGCCGGAGGTGCAGGCGCTGCCGGAGGAGGCGCAGATCCCTTTCTCGGAAAGCAGCAGCAGAATCCCTTCACCCTCGACGAACTCCATCGCGATGGAGAGCGTGTTGGGGAGCCTCTCGGCCCCGCCGCCGTTGATCCGCGTGTTGGGGATCAGCGCGGTCAGTTCCCGCTCCAGCCGGTCGCGCATCTGGCGCACCCGGCCGCTCTCCTCGTCCATGTGCAGGTGAGCCAGTTCGCAGGCCTTGCCCATGGCGATGATAGACCCGGTGTTCTCGGTGCCGGCCCTGCGGCCGCGCTCCTGGTGCCCGCCGACCAGCATGGGGCGAAACGGGGTGCCGCGGCGCACGTAAAGGACGCCGACGCCCTTGGGCGCATGCAGCTTGTGGCCGGAAAGCGAGAGCATGTCTATGGAGGACTCCGCCATGTTGAGCGGAATCTTGCCGACGGCCTGCACCGCGTCCGTGTGGAACAGGGCGCCCTTGGCCTTCACGATCCTGGCGGCCTCCTCGATCGGGAACACCACGCCGGTTTCGTTGTTCGCGTACATGAGGGAGACGATCGCCGTATCCTCGTCGACCGCGGCCTCCAGTTCCTTCAGGTCCAGGCGCCCCTCGCCGTCCACGTTCAGTTCGGTCACCCGGTAGCCGCGCTTGGTGAGGTTTCTGCACTGGGTGAGCACGGCAGGGTGCTCGACGCGGCTCGTGACGACGTGGCGCTTCTCCGGAAAGACTTCCAGGGCGGAACGGATCGCGGAGTTGTCGCTCTCGGTGCCGCAGGCGGTGAAGACGATCTCGTCGGGCAGTGCCCCCAGGAGTGCTGCCACCCGGCCGCGCGCCTCGTCCACCTTCTTCTGGACCTGGCCGCCGAAGAAGTGCATGGAACTCGGGTTGCCGTACAGCTCGCAGAAATAGGGACGCATCTCCTCGAAGACCCGCTCGTCCACTTTGGTGGTCGCGTTATTGTCCAGATAGATTTCCTTCATCCCTGAACCTCCTGCACGTTGATGTCACTGGATACCAGTTCGCGCAGCTTCTGCTCCACGAATTTGGCGGTGTACCCGGAGGAGGCGCAGCCGGCGCACGCCTTGCGGAAGGCCACCTGCACGTTGTTGCCGTCGATGTCGATCAGCTCCAGATCCCCGCCGTCGGCCCAGAGCTGGGGACGCACTTCGTTCTCCAGGGTCTCCTGGATCAGCTGCATCTTCCTCAGGTTGGTGAGCTTGGCCGGCTTCTCCTGCGCCGCCTTCTTCTCCTCGCCCATGACTTCGGCGATCAGTTCCTTGATTTTCGGTATGCAGCCGCCGCAGGCCCCGCCAGCCTTGGTGAAGTGGGTCACCTGCTCGGCGGTGTGCAGTTTGTTGGACAGGATGACCTTTTTCAGGAAAACGTCCGTGAGGCCGAAGCATTTGCAGACCACTTCGCCTTCCGTCTCGACGTGATCGTGGGAGTGGTCATGCTTGGGGGCCGCGACGCCGCGAAACTTGGCGATGGCCACCTCCAGCGCTTCCTGCCCCATGACCGAGCAGTGCATCTTCTCTTCGGGGAGCCCGCCCAGGAAATCCGCGATCTCCTGGTTGGTGACCGCCATCGCCTCGTCCAGCGTCATCCCCTTCACCATCTCGGTGAGAGCCGAGGAGGAAGCGATGGCCGAGCCGCAGCCGAAGGTCTGGAACTTGGCGTCGACGATGCGCTCCTTCTGCTCATCAAGCTTTATGAAAAGTTTCAGGGCATCGCCGCAGGCCAGGCTTCCGACCTCGCCGACCGCATCTGCGTCCGTTATCTCGCCCACGTTTCTCGGGTTGAGGAAATGTTCTTTTACCTTATCAGTATAGTCCCACATAGACCCTCCTGTAATATAGTGCGGTTATCATAGCGCAAAGAATGTAGAAAGAGAACCCCAAAACGCGCCATGAATACCAGTGTAGCGCTCAGGTTTTACCCGCTCCATGACCTAGGTCAAGATACGATGCAATTCCCGCTCCAGCGCACTTTTCCTGTGACGGGAGTCCGCTCGCAGAGTTAAAAAAGGACTAAAAAACAGCTAACTGGTGTGACCTGCGACTCATAGCTCGATGGGGACGGTTTAGCGATTCACATCGCTGCTGCGGCTAAACTCATAGACAACCGACCCAATCTGCCTACTTAACCGGCATCTGAGAGCTTATAGCGAGCAGAAAAGATTCTACCACGATCAGAACACTTTCCTGACCCATTGGTCATATTTTTAATTCATGGGGAATCGCTGCCGGCTGGATTTGCTTACGCGGGGTTCTGAACGTTGCTGGGGAGAACTGCAGTTTGGAATTGAAGGCGCAGACAGTAGGTCTCAAATTGCCCGGTTGAGTCTTTGCATCTTCCGCCCTCCTCCCTTGACGGGAAATCCACACACTGCCGTTAAGTTAACGAGGGTAGTTTAGCAGTATCCCCCCTGCGCAGTAGGGGGGAAGGCTCGCGCAGCGAGACAGGGGGGTCTCCCTGCCGGCGAAACACCCCCCTGCTTCACTGCGTTCAGCTTCCCCCCTATTTCATAGGGGGGACAGAACCGCTACCTGCCAGGGAAAAAACCTTAATAACTTCCTACGCCTTTCCCACGATGAACTCGCGTCCGGCGGCGATCAGGGCCTGCAGGCGGTCCTCGCTGGACGCCTCGCAGTAGAGGCGGACTACCGGCTCGGTGCCCGACTTGCGGAACAGCAGCCAGCTGCCGTCCTCGAGGATGAACTTGTTGCCGTCGACCGTCACCAGCTGCTTGACCGCGACTCCCGCAAAACTCGACGGCGTCGCCGCGATCCGCTCGGGGAAAACTTGCTCCAGCTCGGGTGACAGGGCGATGTTCACCCGCTTGGTGAGATAGCGGCCGACCTTGGAGTAGAGCCTCTCCAAAAGGGCCGTGACCGACATCCCCTCGTTGGCGACCATCTCCGCCACCAGCAGGCAGGCGAGGATGCCGTCCTTCTCTGGCACATGCCCCTTGATGGTGAGGCCCGCGCTCTCCTCGCCTCCGATGATGATCTTGTCCTGGCTGATCAGCTCCCCGATGTATTTGAAGCCCACCGGCGTTTCGTAGACCTTCACGTCATGCAGCTTGGCCACCGCATCGACCAGGTGCGAGGTGGCGACGGAGCGCCCCACCCCACCCTTCAAACCTTTTACGCGGACCAGGTAGTCGAGCAGCAGCGCTATGATATAATTGGGCTCGATGAAGCTGCCGTCGGCGTCCACGATGCCGAAGCGATCGGCGTCGCCGTCGGTCGCGATCCCCAGCTTGATCTCCGGATCCTGCTGCACCAGCTTGATGAAATCCTGGATATACTTCTCGGAAGGCTCGGGCGGGAAACCGCCGAAATAGGGGTCGCGGTGGGCGTTCATCTGCACGACCTGGACGCCATGCGCCTTCATGGGCTCGGCCAGGTAACCCCGGGCGGTGCCGTAGAGCGGGTTGACCGCGATGGTGCCGAGCTTGGCGATGGCGGCGAAATCCACTTTCTGCGCCAGGTCCTCCAGATAGGCCTGCATCGGGTCGATCTCCACCAGGAGCCCGTTTTTGACCGCCTGGTCCAGCGGGCACTCCTGGTAGCACACCTCGCCGACCATCTCGTTGGCGCGTCGCTCGATGTCGTTGGTGGTCTCGGGGAGCGCCGGCCCGCCCCACGATGGCGACCACTTGATGCCGTTGTACTCGGGAGGATTGTGGCTTGCAGTGAAGTTGATGGCACCCGCAGCGCCGCGTCTCAGGATCTCGAAAGCGATGACCGGAGTCGGCGTGTCGCGCACGCAGAGAAAAGTCCTGATCCCCGCTCCGGTCAGCACCCGGGCCGATTCGCGGGCGAAGGACTCACCCATGAAGCGCGAGTCGTAGCCGACGATCACCCCCTTGTCACCCTCCCCCGAGGCCTTGACATTGTCAGCGATCGCCTGGGTGACGATCTTTACATTCTCGAAGATGAAGTCTTCGCACATGATGCCACGCCAGCCCGAGGTGCCGAAGGTGATGCGCTGCATAAAAAACCCCCTGGTATAGAATGAATGGCCGCTCGCCGGAGGTGCCGGCGCCACAAAATATGCCTGAAGGCCGCAGAACCGCGCTCAGGGCAGCTGGAAATGAGAATTGCTAAAGGTTAATGCATCGGAATTACAGAGTCAAGCATAACCCAAAAAGTTGCGAATTTTTACTGTTGACATTTTTCTTTCATAATTGGTAGAGTAACTTTCGTCAACGATTACCAGAGGAATTCGAGGAGGATTTATCATGCAGTGTCAAACAGTTATTCCAGGTGCCGAGTGTACTTTCTGGGGAAAACAAGGTTGCGTCTTTACTGAAGGCTCTTGCCAGCTCATCGTGGAGAATTGCGAAGGTTGTGAAAGGATAGTTACCGGCACCATCGGCCAGGTATGCTCCGCTTACCCGGCTCCTGAGAAGAAATGGTCCGCCGGCCTTTGCAACTTCGCCACCCACGTCAAGGTGGAGCTCAAGACGGACGACGCAAAGGTCAACCCGCTGAAGGCATCCAAGAAAGCTGCAGGGGCAAAGAAAAAGAAGTAACGCAACACCCGGCTATGCTCACTAAGGGAGGACTCGTTCCTCCCTTTTTTTGTGTGCAGATTCCCTTTGAGGAGGAAAGCCATGCCTTTCCATTATCTTGCCTGCCCCGCCTGCGGGGCCAAGGTCAAAGAGTACCGGAACCCGCTGCCGACCGTGGACGTCATCATCGAGCTTGCCGAAGGGATCGTCCTGATAAAGCGGCGTAACGAGCCGTTTGGCTGGGCCATCCCCGGCGGCTTCGTCGATTACGGCGAGTCCCTGGAGAGCGCGGCGCTGCGTGAGAGTCTCGAAGAGACCGCGCTGGCGGTCAGCGACCTGCGGCTGCTCGGCTGTTACTCCGACCCGGCCCGGGACACCCGCAGCCACAACATCTCGACCGTCTACGTGGCCCGGGGCACCGGTACGCCGCAGGCCGGAGACGATGCCGCCGGCCTCGCCGTGTTTCCGATAAACGAGCTGCCTCAGCCCCTCTGCTTCGACCACGCCAAGATCCTGTCCGACTACGCCCAAAGAAAGCTGGCAGGCTCCATCTAGCAGGCCCGCTGCGGCTGCATGCCCGCTTCCGTCTCAAACTGCGCTGTTAGAATGAGATGTTGTTTTCCGTTTGATGCTTGGCCGAGCGATTTCGCAATTGAGCCGAAAATGGGCGAACTCAAGGTTCGCCCCTACAGATTACCTTGAGCCGGTAGGGGCGAATCTTGTATTCGCCCGCCTTTCCTGCCCCGGAAAAACTACAACCGCCTCAAACAGCACCTCTCAAATAGGTATTATCCCCAGCGGGTAGAAGTAACTCCGCAATCTTTGTACGCGTGGGCACGGGCTGCCCACCCTACGGGATTTTCCCTCAGCAGCACAGCTCCGCTCACCCGCCTCAGCTCCGCCGCTTGCCCCCGTTCGCGGGAGACGCTCCGCCGTCGCTCGCTGGCCCGCCATCTCCCGCTTCGGGGACCGTGGGGTCGCAGTACCTCCGGTAGCAGCTTCTCCCCTGCTCCTTGGCGCTGTAAAGGGCTAGGTCCGCCTTCTTGAGAAGCTCGTCCAGCTCAAGGCCATCCTCAGGATAAACGCTGATGCCGATACTGGAAGTGACCTGGAGCTCGTGGGCCTCGATGCTGTAGGGCGCGCTCAACGCCTGCAGCACCTTGCGCGCCACGGTCTCGGCGCCGGCAGGGTCACGCAGGTTACCTAGCGCAATCACGAACTCGTCCCCGCCGAAGCGCGCCACGGTGTCCATGCCGCGCACGTTCGCCGCGAGCCTCTGGGCCACCAGCTGCAGCAGCCGGTCCCCGACGCCGTGCCCCAGGGTGTCGTTGATGTTCTTGAAACGGTCCAGGTCGAGGAAAAGCACCGCCATGCGCTGCTCCATCCGGTACGACATGGCGCGCAGCTGCTGCAGCCGGTCCATGAAGAGCAGCCGGTTGGGCAGATCGGTCAGCACGTCGTAGTGGGCCATCCGGTAGAGTTGCTCGTCGGCGCGCTTTCTCTTGGTGACGTCGCGGCAGACGGACCAGACGGCGACCGGCTCACCCGCCCGAAAGCTGCAGGAAAGGTTCCCTTCCACGTCGATGGGGAAACCCTCCCGGGTGATAAACACGGTCTCCAGTGTGCCACCCTCCCCCTCGGCGAGCACCCGCCGGAACTCGTCCTCGTAACGCTCCAGGCTCGCCGGCTGCACCACGTCGGGTAGGCTCAACCCGGGGAGTTGCGCCTTCTGGTAGCCAAGCCCCCTGAGCCAGGCGCGGTTCGCGTAGAGGAACCGGCCGTCGGGGGCATTCATCTGGATCAGGTCGTCGGTGTGCTCCAGGAACGCGAAGAGCCGCTCCTCGCTCTCCCTGACCTGCTCGGCCTCGCTGCGCGACACCGACATCAGGTGGAACCCGATTGACGAGACCGCGGCGTTCAGGATGACGACCCAGAACCAGATCAGCAACAGGTAAATGCTGTCGTCGGAGAGTCCCGGCTCGACAAACGGCATGCGCACGCCGTGAATAACCCCGGCGTGCTCGCAGGCAAGGAGCGTCCCGTACAGGAGGGCGCTGGCGCCCCAGGCGAGCCATACCTCGGCACGGCGCTGCAGCAGATAGACGGCCTCGATGGCGACGATCAGGTACAGCGGCCAGACCCAGCTGGCGCCGCCGCCGCTGAAGTGGACCAGCACCGTCACGAGCCCGGTGTCGAGCAGCACCTGCAGATGGTTGGCGTAGCGGTAGCGGGAAAGCCGCCTGGAAGCGTTTTGGTAGGAAAGGTTGTAGAGGACGACGAAGCCGAGGCTTAGGAGCAGGAATGCGCTCTGGTTCAGGGAAAGGAAGAAGCCGAAGCGGCTGAAGGAGTAGAAGGTCGTGGCATAGAGGGCGTACACGCAAAGCAGCAGCAGGATCACCCACCGGGCCCGCACCAGGAGTGCCACCGGCGCCGCCAGCCCCGGGGTCTCGTCTGCCGGGAGCGCCAGGAAGCGCCGGGTCAACCCGTCGGTCCAGCCCGGTTTCTGCGTGTCGTTGCTGGGCATAGCCTGCTCGTTAAGGGGCCAGTTGGTGCAGAAAGAGCATCTCGGGCTGCGTCGGGATCAGCCCCATCTCGAAGGCGTGCCGGAAAAAGCAGCGTGCCCCTTCGAGATGGGCCGGAGTAAGCTCGTACGATATGGTCTGCCAGTAATCGACCAGCTCGGCGCTGCCAAGCCAGGCCCGCTCCCGGCAGGTGGCGGCGATCTCGGCGTAGGAGCCGTAGGCAAGCTGCTTCGCTGCGACCAGGTCGCGGGCCAGCGCCGCCAGCGCGGCACCCTTTTGCTGCGCCGCCTCACGCCGGGCGATCCAGAGCGCGAAGACAAAGGGGAGCCCGGTGAACTGGTGCCAGAGCTCTCCCAGGTCGTAAACGCGGCTCTCCCCGGGGGCGGCGGCACCCTTGAGCGCGGCGTCGCCGATCAGCAGCAGCGCCGGGAAGTGCTCCAGCGCCTGGGCCAGTGGCAGCGAGGTGCGCTGAAAGCTGTTGCTGAGGCCGTACTTGCGGGCCAAAAGCACCTTCAATAGGTTGACCGAGGTGTCCGACTCGGCGCTCAGGCCAATGGCGGCGCCCTGAAGCTCTTCGATGGGGCGGGTGGCAAAGAGCAGCACGCTTTTTACCGGGCCGATCGCGCTGATGGAGAGTTCCGGGAGCAGGCAGTACTCGCCGTGCGCCTGGGCGTATTCTATGGAGGAGGACGGGCTCAGGTCGAGCTCGCCGGAGCGCAGCATCGCGTTCAGGCGGGCCGGAACCCCGTCCACGAACCGGTAGCCGGAGCAGTCGAAATGGGCGGAGAGGGCCGTGAAGATGGGCGTGCAGTTTGCGTACTCTATGTGGCCGATGTTAAGCATCAGGTAAACCCCGGGTACAGAATGTTGCTATGTGTTCGCGGGGTCAGACTATACCAAGAACCGTTCAAGATCAAGATGAAACCTGTCTGTCCAGCCGGCGTCGTGTATTCAAATCGCCTGATCAGTCAGATTGGCCAGATCGTCACGATCAGTCTGATCGGACCTTGAAAGAAAAATTAGCCCCCTGCAATAGAAAAAGGCGAGAGAGTATCTCGCCTTTTTCCGTACAGATTGTGCTTTGGGCTACTTCAGTCAGCCACGGCTACGTAGTCCTCGTAAAACTCCGCTGACATGAGGAGGTTCATCTCCTCCGCATCGGCGATCTCGATCACCACCAGCCAGCCGCCGTCGTAGGGGTCGTCGTTCACGAACTCGGGTGCGTTGCCCAGTTCGGAGTTCACCTCCAGCACCGTGCCGGAGAGCGGCGCGTAGAGCTCCGCCACAGTCTTCCTCGCCTCGATGGAGCCGAAGGAGTCGTCCTGCTCCAGCTCGTCGCCCGGCTCGGGGAGCTCGACGGAGGTGATGTTCCCCAGCTCCGCCTGCGCGTAGTCGGTGATGCCGATGACCGCCCGGTTACCCTCCAGGCGCACCCAGAAATGTTCCTTGCTGTATTTGAGCTCTTCGGGAAAGTCCATAGTCTACTCCAGTACCAGCCTTTCGATGAAGCCGGTGTCTATGTTACCTTCAATGAAGTCCTTGTTGGCCATGATTCGCTTGTGAAACGGGATGGTGGTCTTGATCCCCTCGACGATGTACTCGTCCAGCGCCCGCGCCATCCGCTTGATCGCCTCGTCCCTGGTGTCGGCGTGCACGATCAGCTTGGCGATCAGGGAGTCGTAGTGCGGCAGCACGGTGTAGTTCGTGTAGACGAAGGAGTCGACACGCACCCCGAGCCCGCCGGGGGTGTGGTGGTCGGTGATCTTGCCCGGCGACGGGGTGAACTTCACCGAGTCCTCCGCGTTGATGCGGCACTCGATGGCGTGCCCCTTGATGACGATGTCCTCCTGCTTGTAGCGCAGCGGCAGACCGTAGGCGGAGCGGATCTGCTCCTTGACGACGTCCACGCCGGTGACCATTTCGGTGACCGGATGCTCCACCTGCACGCGGGTGTTCATCTCCATGAAGAAGAAGTTGTTGTGCTTGTCGACCAGGAACTCCATGGTCCCGACCGAGTTGTAGTTGACCGCCTTGGCCGCGTCAACGGCAGCCTTGCCCATGCGCTCGCGCAATTCCGGCGTGGTGACCGTGGAGGGCGCCTCCTCGATGACCTTCTGGTGGCGGCGCTGGATGGAGCAGTCGCGCTCGCCCAAGTGCACCACGTTGCCGTGCTTGTCGGCCAGGATCTGGATCTCGACGTGGCGCGGGTTCTCGCAGTAGCGCTCGATGTAGACCTCGGGGTTACCGAAGCCAGACTGCGCCTCGGCGCGCGCGGTGGCGAAGGCATTGGGGAGTGCGGCGGGGGAGTGGACGATCTTCATGCCGCGCCCGCCGCCGCCGGCGGTGGCCTTGATGATGACCGGGAAGCCGATCTCCTTGGCGACGCGGATCGCCTCGGCGACGTCGTGCACCCCTTCCTTGGTCCCCGGCAGGATGGGCACCCCTACCTTGATGACCGCCTGGCGGGCGGAGATCTTGTCGCCCATGATGCGCATGCTCTCGGCGGTCGGGCCGATGAAGGTGATGCCGCACTTCTCGCAGATGTCGGCGAAGACCGGGTTCTCCGAGAGGAATCCGTAACCCGGGTGGATCGCCTCGGCGTCCGTCAGTTCCGCTGCGGAAATGATGGCGTTTATGTTCAGGTAGCTGGAGAGGCTGGGAGCGGGGCCGATGCAGACGCTCTCGTCGGCCAGCTTCACGTGCAGCGACTCGCTGTCGGCCGTGGAGTAGACGGCAACCGTCTTGATCCCCATTTCCTTGCAGGTCCTGATGATCCTGAGGGCGATCTCGCCCCTGTTGGCGATAAGCACTTTATGAAACATGTATGATCTCCCGGGCCAAGTGGTGAAGGGTAAGCGGCGTGAAGGCCGGGATCTCTCCCGCCCTGCCGCCGGCCACGCTCAGCCACCTCCCTATTACCTATCCTCATCGCTTGCGGTAGGGGCGAACCTTGTGTTCGCCCGGCATTCCCGCGCCGCCGTGTCGATCGGCATTTGGGCCGAACCGGGGCGAACACAAGGTTCGCCCCTACACGGGAACCGTAACGACAAATTAGCCGAGTTTTTCCACGATGAAGAGAGCATCGCCGTATTCGACCGGCTGGGCGTTTTCCTTGACGATGCGCACGATCTTGCAGCGGTATTCCGCCTCGATCTCGTTCATCAGCTTCATCGCCTCGACGATGCAGAGCACCTCGCCCTTCTCGACGACCTGGCCGACTTCAACGTAGTGCGGCGCGTCGGGCGCGGGAGCGCGGTAAAAAGTGCCGACGATCGGGGAGGTGACGACCTCGCCCGCCTCGACCTCGACTGCGGCAGGGGCCGCTGCGGCGGCCGGAGCCTGCTGCATCGGAGCCTGGGGGGCATACTGGTAGGAGACCGGCTGCTGCATCTGATACTGGGGAGCGGCTGACGCGCAGCCCCGCTTGATGACAACCTTGTCCTCGGCGTTTTCCAGTTCGAACTCGGTGATGTCCGTCTCGGTTACCATCTTTATCAGGGTCTTCAGGTCTTTTATATCCACGTCGTTCTCCTTTTCATTGCATGTTCCAGTATTAAACGATTATCAACGCCTTGGGTACCTGGGTGATCCGGCGGCAACCGTCACGCTCCACGACCACGCTGTCCTCTATCCTTACCCCGCCAAAGCCCGGTATGTAGATGCCCGGCTCGACGGTGAAAACCATCCCTTCTTCCACGACCCCGGCGCCTCGCGGCGACGCGGTCGGATGCTCGTGCACGTCGAGCCCGATGCCGTGCCCCAGGCCGTGCCCGAAATACTGGCCGAATCCCTTGGAGGCGATGTAGTCGCGCGCCTTGGCGTCGACCTCCCGGAAGCTGATCCCGGGCCGCACCGCCTCGATGGCCAGCTCCTGCGCCACCCGCACCGTCTCGTACACCTCGCGCTGCCGGCTCTCCGGCTCGCCCAGGCAGACCGTCACCGTCTCGTCCGAGCAGTAGCCCTGGAGAAACGCGCCGTAATCGACCGTCACCAGCTCGCCTGCCGCGATGACCTTGTCCGACGCCTTGCCGTGCGGCAGAGCACCCCGGACCCCGGAGGCGACGATGAAGTCGAAGGACTTCCCTTCGGCCCCGCCCTGTCTCATGGCGACCTCGAGCGCCCAGGCCACCTCGCTCTCGACCGCTCCGGGCTTGATTTCCCCGACGATCTGCAGGAAGGCCCGGGAGGCGATGGCAGCCACCTTCTGGAGGATTTCCAGCTCGGCGGCGTCCTTCACGGTCCGGATGGAGATCAGTTCCGAGTCGGCCTGGACGAACTCGACCCCCGGCAGCCGCGCCACCAGTTCCTGGTAGACCGCGACGCTGGTGTAGCCGGCCTCGAAGGCGATCTTGGCGGCACCTGACTCCTTGAGGATGGTGGTGAGCGTCTCCAGGCGGTTGGAGAATTCAACGACCCGGGCCCCGGTCACCTCGCTCCCTGCCTGGGAGGTGTAGCGGGAATCGGTGAGGAACCAGCCCTCGGTCGGCGACAGCACCAGCAGCGCTTCGCTCCCGGTAAAGCCGGAAAGGTATCTGATATTGCTCAGGTTTGAGACGACCAACAGGTCGGCGCCGGTTCGTTCCAGGCCCCCCCTGGCCTTTGAGATTCTGTTATTTACCATAGTACCGTCCGTATGACAATCTATTTCTCCAGCTGGCTCACCAGGGCGCGAAGCCCCAAAAGATAGCTATCCGGCCCGAAACCGCAGATCTGACCGACCGCGACGGGAGCCAGGTAACTATGGGTGCGGAAGGCCTCCCGGGCGTGGATATTGGAGAGGTGTACCTCCACCGTCGGAAGTGCCGTGGCTGCTACGGCGTCGCGGATGGCGACGCTGGTATGGGTGTAGGCTGCGGGGTTGATCAGGATGGCGTCGCAGTCGGCCAGCGCCCCCTGGATGGCGTCCACCAGGGCGCCTTCGCTGTTGGACTGCAGGGTCCTCAGCTCGACGCCCAGTTCGCGCGCCAGGGCGCAGAGCTTCGCGTTGATCCCCTCCAGCGTCGTACAGCCGTAAACCCCGGGCTCGCGGACCCCGAGCAGGTTCAGGTTGGGGCCGTGCAGGACGAGGACCCTGCGGGGTTCCGCGCTCATGGCGCTCATTGCAGCGCCTCTCTGAGCTGGGGCGCCTCGCGCTTCAGCAGATAGCGCCCCTTGCCGAAGTTCCCCTCGGAATTGAGCACCAGCGCCACGAAGAAGTCGTCGCTGACGCCGCGTACGATGACGGAGCACTGTTCAGATATGATGGAGACCTCCTGGAGTTCGCCCGTCTTCAGTACCCCGACGGTCCTCTTGATCTCCTTCAGCACGGAGGCGTACTCGATGGCCAGGGTCTGCACGTCGAGGCCTGTCGAGTCGGCCAGGTACTCCTCGATGGCAATGCCGTCGTACCCCATGATGACACCTCCCAAGGCGCCGCTGCACTGCTCGACCAGCATCTTCAGTATATCCTTAAACCCCATCGCGTCTTCTCCTTATGTTTTCCAACCAGCGGGACAGCTGGGCATCGACACTGGCAGCACCAGGGGGAGCCGGCGCCTCCTGCAGCTCATCCGCGTCGAGGGGGGGAACCGGCACAACTGAGCTACCGGCCTCCATTTGGCGCTCCTGCACCGCCTTGAGCTCGGCGCTGCGCAGCCGGTAGCCAGGATTGCCAGGGTCCGCCCCGAGCAGTTCCTGGTAGATCGCGATGGCCTTATCCAGAAACCCCTGGGAGACATAGAGCTCGGCAAGGGTCGCAGTCGTGAGGGGATCTTTGGGGGGATGCTGAGAGACAGCCTCGGGGACGGCTGCGGTTCTAAAGATGTCAAAGACTTTGGTCTCTTCAGCTGCTTTTGGCACTTCAGGGACCTCAAAGACTTCGGAGAATTCAGCCACTTCTTCTGCTTCAGCCACGTCCTCTGCTTGAGCCACGTCCTCTGCTTGAGCCACGTCCTCTGCTGGAGCCATTTCCGCTGCTTGAGCCACGTCCGCTGTTTCAGGGGCTCTGGCAGTTGCGGGAGCGAACCTTCCTGCCGGCTCCGGGGATTCCTCGAAGATCTCCGTCAATTCCTCGATGATCTCGGCTTCCTCCAGAAACTCCTCCTCGGGAGCGGCCATTTCGGCGCCCCTGCCAACTTCCACGGTCGAGGCGATGGAGCGCAGCAGCAGAGCGCACTCCGAGTCGTCAGGGTTTTGCCGCAACACCTGCCCGAGCGCCTGCTGCGCCAGCGCGGTCTCGCCGGACTCGACGTAGAGCTGCCCCAAAAGCTTCTGGGCGCGCAGGTTCTCAGGATTCAAAATAACCACCTGCTCCAATGCCAGCCTGGAATCCTTCTTGAGCCCCTTGTCGAAGCAGGCGGCTCCCAGGGCAAAGAACCCTCCCGCGTAGTCGGGATGCAGGTCGCACCCCTTCTTGGCGACCGAGATCGCGTCATCCAGCAAACCAAGCTTGCGGTACAGCTCTGAGAGCGGCGCGAAGCTGAGGGAACGCGGGTCATCCGCCAGCATGTCCTCGTAGCGCTGTATCTCGGTCCAAAACGATATGGCTTCCTCTACCATGTCACTCTCCTATGCCGCAGATCTTCAAAAGCGCAGGCAGGTCTTTCATCCTCTCCGTCCGGTAGGCGCCGATGCCAAAGTTGCAAATGAACAAAAGCCCGCTGTCGCGCACTTTCTTGTCGTGGGAGAGCGCCTCTGCGTAGGCACCCACCGGGAAGGCGGGGAGTTCCAGCGGCAGGCCGAAAAGTGCCAGCAGCGACTCTATCCTTTCCCGGTCGGCTGCGCTGCAAAAGCCGAGCGACTGGGAGACCCGGGCCGCCTGGACCATACCGATCGCCACCGCCTCACCGTGCAGGTAGCGGGTGTAGCCGGTCAGGGTTTCCACGGCGTGACCCAGGGTGTGGCCGTAGTTGAGGATCGCGCGCACCCCGCCTTCCCTCTCGTCCGACTCGACGACGCGCGCCTTGATGGCGCAGGAGCGACCCACGGCGTGGATCAGTGCTCCCTTGTCACGGGCCAGCAGTCGAGTGGCGCTTTGCTCCAGGAAGTTGAAGAAATCGCCGTCCAGCACCGCGCCGTACTTGACGATCTCCCCCAGGCCGCTGACATACTCCCTTTCGGGAAGCGAGTCCAGGGTGGCGACGTCGATCAGCACTGCCCGGGGCTGGTAAAAGGCGCCGATCAGGTTCTTGCCCCTGGGGTGGTTGATGCCGGTCTTGCCTCCCACGCTGGAGTCGACCTGGGAGAGCAGCGTGGTCGGGACCTGGACAAAGGGTATGCCGCGCAGGTAGCTCGCCGCGGCGAATCCGGCCATGTCCCCGATCACCCCGCCACCCAGGGCCAGGATGAAGGAGCCTCGGTCCAGCGAAGCGTCGACCAGGGCGTCGTAGATCAGGTTCAAGGTGGCGCCGTTCTTGTACCCTTCCCCGTCCGGAAGCTCCACCAGGAGAACACGGAAACCGGCCGTCTCCAGCGAGGCGCGCACCCTCTGGTAATAAAGCGGCGCCACGGTCGTGTTGGAGACGACGGCGGCAGTCCCGGAGAGCCCGAGGCCGCGACAGAGCGAGCCGACCGTGTCCAGGATCCCGGCGCCCAGGGTGATTTCGTAGCTGCGGTCGCCGAGCGCTACCTTGATGGTTTCTGCTGTCACTGGCACCTCATTTAGAGAGTAAAGGATCTCGGCGGCCACTGCCGCGACCGATTTGGCGGTCGTGTCAACCCGCAGGTCCGCATCTGCGTAGAACTGTTCGCGTGCTTCCAGCATGGTCCGGATGCGCTGCAGGGAAGCGTCCCCTTCCAGCAGAGGCCGCTCGCTGTCCCCGCAAAGCCGGGCGGCGATCGCCTCGACGCTTGCCGTCAGATTCACGATGCAACCGGCGCAGCGCATGACGGCACGGTTAGGCTCCGCGATGACCGCCCCACCTCCGGTGGAGACGACGACCCCGGTGTCCGCCGCGACTCTGGCAAGCGCCTGCGACTCTAGGGAGCGAAAGGCGGGCTCTCCCCGGGCGGCGAAAATCTCCTTCACGCTGGCACCCGCCTCGCTCACGATGGCCTCATCGAGGTCGACGAACCGATAGCCGAGTCTGTCGGACAGTACGCGCCCCACGCTGGTCTTGCCGCAGCCCATGAAACCGGTGAGAAAGATGTTTTTCAAAAGCTTGGGGTCCCTTATCATCTGCCTGATCGGTCTGATCCGGCGGATCGGCCTGATCAGACCGATCGTCGCATAACAGCTAAAATTCCCGCAGGTACTCCAGGTACGAGGCATAGTTCCTGGCTGTCTCGGCGATGGAGTCGCCTCCGAACTTCTCCATGAAGGCGCTCGCCACCTCGATGGCGACCACAGCCTCCGCGACGACGGAGGCAGCCGGCACGGCGCAAACGTCGGAGCGCTCCACGGTCGCCTCAAAGGCCTCCTTGGTGACGATATCGACCGACAGCAGCGGCTTGTAGAGGGTCGGGATCGGTTTCATGGCCCCGCGCACGACTATTTCCTCGCCGTTGGTGATGCCCCCCTCCAGCCCTCCGGCGTTGTTGCTTTTGCGGTAGAAACCGCTCTGCTCGCCGCGGGACACCCGTTTGGGATCGAAAAAGATCTCGTCGTGCACCCGGGAACCGGGGTTGCGCGCCGCCTCGAACCCGGCGCCGACCTCGACCCCCTTGAACGCCTGGATGCTCATGACGGCTCCGGCCAGGCGCGCGTCCAGCCTGCGGTCCCACTGCACGTGGCTTCCCAGCCCCACGGGCACCCCGGTCACCCGCACCTCAACCACGCCACCCAGGCTGTCCCCGGTGGTCTTGGCCTGGTCGATCAGGGCGATCATCTTCTGCTCGGCCTCGCCGTCAAAGCTGTAGAGCGGAGAGGCGGCGACCAGCTGCTGCAACTGCTGCGCCCCGAGATCGGGACGCGTCGCGGCCACACCGCCCAGCTCGACGACACAACCGGCGACGGCTATACCGAAGCGCCGCAGATAAGCCTTGGCCACCGAGCCGACGGCAACCCGCACCGCAGTCTCGCGTGCGCTGGAGCGCTCCAGGATGTTCCTGACGTCGCGCTGGTTGTATTTCAGGGCGCCGGGCAGGTCGGCGTGACCGGGCCGGGCGCGCGTCACGGCGCTACTGTCGTCACGGTGCTCCTCGAAGGGCGACATGCGCTGGTCCCAGTTCACCCAGTCGGAATTCTCGACGACGAGCGTCACGGGGGACCCGAGAGTTTCGCCCCAGCGCACGCCGGAGAGCAGGCGCGCCTTGTCCGTCTCGATCAGCATCCTGCCGCCGCGGCCATAGCCACCCTGCCGCCGTGCCAGGTCCAGGTTTATTTCTATCTCGCTTAGCTTGAGACCGGAGGGAAGTCCTTCGACGATGGCTGTCAGCTGCGGGCCATGGGACTCGCCTGCGGTTAGATACCGGAACATGCATTCTCCCTGTCTTTATTAACGTCTGGCTTGGATAGTAGCAACAATCGGCCCCACAATCAAAAGAATTACTTTCATCGTCGAGGCCGAGCAGTGCAACCCGTACCGCTGTGCCAGGTGACCGCCGCCCCGGCGGCAAGCGGCGGGCGGCCGTGAAATAGTTCAGTCAAAAAATAAACGAATGCCAGGGCGTACCTGGCATTCGCTCACACTTCGGTAGCTGTCATACTGCTATTTCTGCTGGTATTTCATTTGCGTCTCCAGGGTAAGGTTACTCCTGCTGTCAAGAGCCATGAGACTTCCTGAAAGAACATACTTAGTCTTTTTATCCGTATAGAGAACGATGATCTGCTTGTTTGCTCTCAGGACCACCTCGTAGAGACCCGGTATTTCTTTCAGCTCGCTGATGCTGAGGACCTCAAAGGAAGCGGGGATGATTTTCTTGAGCCCCTCGCTGACCTGCTCCTTGGTGGGCGCCGCGGAGCAGGCGGCCAGTGCCAATGCGAAACAGGAAACAACTAACAGCCTTTTATACATACCAGGTAACTCCTGTCTGCCAAACAAAGCCTGGGCCGTCACAGGCCCGAACCGGGAAAAGCCGGCTGCCCGGGGCAGCCCCCCCAGTCAGGCCTTGCAGGCCACGCGCACCCGCAGAAATCTCCGCACCAGGAACACGAGCCCCATGAGAGGCGCCAGGGCGAGCGCCAGCGGGTACTTGACCGCGAAGATAAGCGGAGTCAGCGCCCAACGGGTCAGCAGCCTGAGGGAGCCATGCTCGCGGATGAAGTCGGCTATCGGAGGGCTATGCCGGTAGTAGAAGGCGACGAAAGCGGTGCCGGGGCCGCTTTTCAGCAGGACCTCGTCACGGAAATGCCGCAGCACCACGACCTGAGGGTCGAGGTAGCTTCCGTATGCCGCGGTCGCAATGAAACAGCCGCTCTTGCCACCCGCGGAGGCCGGGGTAACCGTGGTCCCCGTGCCGGTGCCGCCACTTGGGGTCGTGCCAGCCGCGTTAATGTTGATGGTCCGAGCCAGGGTCGCGGTGGCGTTGGCGGCATCGGTCACGGTCACGGTGAAGCTCGCGCCGCTGACGGCCGTCGTCGGAATGCCGCTGATGGTTCCGGTCGTTGCGTCGAGAGCCAATCCTGCAGGGAGCGTCCCTGCAGTGACAGACCAGAGATAGGGTGAGGTCCCGCCGGTAGCGGTTTCGGTCTGGGTGTACAAGGTGCCGACCGTCCCGTCGGGCAAGGTGCCGTTCTGAATGGCCAGTGCGGTCGGCAAGGATGCGGCGATATTCGTCGTGAAGGTCTTGACGGAGGTGGCTCCGCTGGTGTCCTGCAGCTGCACGTTATACGAGTAGCTGCCGAGGGCGGTCGGGGTGCCGGAAATGATCCCGGTGAACGGGTTGAGACTGAGCCCTGTGGGAATGCTGCCGGCGGTGACGGTCCAGTTGTAGGGCGGGGTTCCACCTCCCCCGGTCAAGGTGAAGGTGTAGGGCTGGTTGATGACAGCGGCGGTCGGCGCCGCACTTCCGGTCGTCTGCGTGGAGATGCTGAGCGCATCGTTGACGACCAAGGTGAGGGGACGCGACACCGACGCCTTGTTGGTAAAATCGGTCACCAGGACACTGAAATTGTAGGTGCCGGATGCCGTCGGGGTACCGGTGATAGCGCCGGTACCGGTGTTAAAGGAGAGTCCCGGCGGCAGCGAACCGGTGACCTGCCAGGTCGCCGGCAGGGTGCCTCCGGTCAGGATGAGTTGCTGATTATAGGCCCCTGCCAGGTTGCCGCTCGGCAAGCTGGTGGTAAGGATCGACGGGGACGGATTTATGGTCAGACTGAGGCTCTTGGTTAGTGTCGAATTGACCACCGCGCCGGTCGCGTCGGTCAGGGTCGGCGAGACGGTGAAAGACCCCGAAACGGTCGGCGTGCCGGTGATCGCCCCGGTGGTCCCGTTCAGTGACAGTCCGGCTGGAAGCGAGCCAGCGCCGGAAGCCGGCACACTCCAGGTGATGCTGCCGGTGGGCGTCCCGGAGTTGGTAAGCTGCGCGCTGTAGGAGGGTGAATTCTGGGTCCAGACCGGCAGTGAGGTGTTGGAGATTCCCAGGGTACCCACGTTGAGCGTGAGCGTCCTGCCGGCGCTGACAGAATTGCCGTCGGTGACCGTGAAGGCAAGGTTCTTGGTTCCGCTTGCGACGGGGCCGGTCTGCTGCAGCACGCCGGCGGGAGACAGGGTGAGACCGGTGGGAAGCGAACTGGCGCTCCAAAGATAAGGGTTCACGCCGCCCGCGGCGGCAAGGGTCGCGATGGTGGCGGGGTAGCTTGCCAGCACCGGCGTCGTGTCCGGCAGGGAAGCGGTCGTTATGACGAGCTGGATGATGCCGACACCGATACCATTAAAGTAGAGCACCGAAAGGCCGCCGTTGGTGTCGAGCGTCAGCTTGTAGTTGTTGCCGGCGTTGCCGTTGAAGGATCCGGCCGCGATCGGGGCGAATCTCAGCGTCATGTCGGCGGCAACTCCCGGATTGATGGTCGTCGGGGTCTGCGTCTGGATGGAAAAAGGAAGGTCGGGACGGGCCGGGGGCTGGATCACCAGCGGGCTGTTGCCGTCGTTTCTCAACTTGATCGGGATGTCGAGCAACTGCCCGGTGGCGACGCTGCCAAAGTCGAGGGAACCGTTCAGGATCGGGGAGCCGCTAGCGTCGGTAATCACCAACTGCGGCGCCGAGGAGAACTCCAGCATCTGACCGAAAATGTCCGAATTGCCCAGGGTGCGGCCGTCCTTCCAAACCACGAAGAACTTCCTGAAGGTGACGTCACCGAAGGCGACCGCAGGGGCCAGCTGGTTGCCGGTGGCGACCGTGACGACTGAGTTGCCGCCCGACAGGTTCCCCTGGGGGTCGACGAACTGGCTGTAGATGTCGATGTTGGTTAGGTTGGCGCTCAGGTTGCGCGCATCCTCCCAGGCGATGAAGAAGCGCTGGTTCACGTTGTCGAAGGCGGCGGCGGGGGCGGTCTGGTCGCCGACGGCATTCGAAATGAGGATAAGGTTGCCATAGGGAGTGTAACCGGACAGGTCGACCAGCTGCCCCTTCAGGTCCTTGCCGGCATTGGCGCCGCCGCCGTTGGAGTCCTCCCAGGCGACCAGCAGGCGATTGGTGTTCGGGTCGACGGCAAGGGTGGGATTGGTGGCGCCGTACACGGTGGAGTCGGCGTCCGGCGTGCCGAAACTGAAATCCTTCACCAGGCCGAGCACCTTGGGGCTGCGCAGCTTGATGCGTGGGAAGGTCTTATCCTGATCCACGGAGGTAAAAACAGGCGCCTTATACGTTGCAGTGACAATGTGTGTTACCGCGTCGGTAACCAGGGCGTACTGGATGGAGACGGTGACCTTCGAGGTCGTCCCGGACCAGGCAACGAACGTGTTGCCGGAGATGGGACTGAAGGCAAGCTTTGGGTGCGCCTCGCTGTTCTGAACGGTCCAACTCTCCGTGATTGCCCCCCCCGGGTCGGAGTAGTCCACGTTAAAAATGGTCTGGGAGATGTTCTGGAGATTGGCGACGCCGGAGGTCACCGGATCGATATCGGCGGTGCGGACCAGGTTGGTGTCAACCATGGGCAGCGGGAGGAAGCCGACGGTGATCGAGTTGCTGGCGGTCGCCGCGGTGTAGACCTTGGTGTTCGGCAGGTACTGGTCCGTGTCGAAGTTGGTGGTGTCGACCCACGCCACCACGAACTTCTTGGCGACCGGGTTGTAGATCAGGTCGGGGTCCTGCTGGTTGGTGTCACTCTCGTTGGTGAGCGGATCGTTGACGACGTGTTGCGAGACCTTGAAGTTCGGGCCGACCAGTGTGCCGTCCGTGGCGATCATCTGGCCGTAGATCTGGCCGTACCCGTTGCGCGAATCGGTCCAGACCACCAGGTACCTGCTGTTGGCCGGTGTGATCGGGTCAGGATAGAAGGCGACCTTGGGCTGGGTCTTGTTGCCGGTGACCGTCGTTATCGCGAAATTGACAGGATTGGGGGCGACCGAGGTGACGTTGCCGGGGAGCCCTTGCCCGGGGCTGTCCGATCCGACGCAGATGGCGCCGAAGATCTGGGAGCCGTTGCGCCCGTCAACGAAGACGGTGAGGTAGCGGTTGTGGTTTATCGAGTCGTACGCGACGGCGGGTTCCGACTGATCGGAGGGATCGCTGGTCACCTGGAAATCGTTGGTCAGTACCTTGGCGAGCCTTTTCCCGGGGGAACCGGCGCTACCAACCTGGTTCTGCGAGCCTCCCCCGGAACAACTCAACAAAGCCCCGCATATCAGGAGTGAAAGGACACAGCACGCTTTTTGGAAAGTATTCATCGAGTAACCCCTTCATTTTAGAGCTCTGTACGGTACTGACAGCGTTGCGGTAGTGGTATGGTGCGCTGCTCGCCTCCGGTTGCAGGAAGGGGCGGCCCGGCGGGTACCAGCCGGCGCCAGACAGCGTGCTGTCCGCTACGGCAGGCGGACAGTTTATGCGTTGGTGAAATTGACCACCAAGAATCCTGGAGCGGTGACCGTGGCGCTACGCTGGGTGTTCACTTCCTGCAGATCGAAGGAGACGGTGGCACGGTAGCTGACCGTCGCGCCCGCCGGCACCTGGGCAGCCAGGAAGGCCTTGAGCGCGGCCGTCACTATCTCGACATTGATAACGTTGGCGCCCACGATCACCAGCGGCTGGCTTGCGGTGGGGAAGGAAACCGCCAGGCTGCCCAGAGCGGGGAAGGAGGTGTTCACCGGCGACAGGGACACCGTGATCCTGTTCACCAGGAGGTTGGAGACGGCAATCGTCGAGGTGGAACCGGTATTGGGCACCGTGTAGGCGGTGCTGGTTATGGTGTAGGCCGCGTCAACGGGAACCGTGGAGGCCGCGGTCAGGTCAAGTGATGAGGCAGTGCCCGTGTAATTGGCTGTGGCCTGCACGGTGGCAAACTCCCCGGTGCCGGTCGCTTTGGATTCCCCGCAGGAAGTCAGCATGACGAGGGCGCAGGTGGTGCAGAAAAGTCCCATCAGGTAACGGTACAGCATAGATTCTCCTTAGTTCACCAGTTTAGGCGTGATGAAGATCAGCAACTCGGTTTTCGTTTTGCTTTTGGTGTTCGACTTGAACAGCCATCCCAGCAGCGGGATGTCGGCCAGGAACGGGATGCCGGTGTCGCTCTCGGTGTCGTTGTCGATGTAGATGCCCCCGATGACGGTGGTCTCCCCGTTGGCAACGACCAGCTCGGTGGTCGCCTCCTTCTTGTTGATGGGCGGGGGGGACCCGGTCCCCGGGGAGTTGTTGCTCGCCTTGATCTTCATACTGACCGCGCCGTCCGCAGTGATGTGCGGGGTGACCTCGAGGGTGAGCGCCGCTTCCACGAACTCGGTCTTGGTCCCTTCCGCCGAGGTGGTCTGGTACGGTATCGACTGCCCCTGGGAGATCTTGGCCGCCTTGTTGTTCAGGGTGACGACCTTCGGGGTGGAGATGATCTTCACCTGGCCGATGGTGGCCGCGGCCGAGAGCCTCATGTCGAGCTGGATGTTGCTGGTCAGCTTTCCGAAGGACATCCCCAGGCCGATGCCGCCGGCACCGGTGGTGCCGGGCCCGCCGGAGACCACGCCCCCGAAGGTGGAATCGACCGAGTTGATGCCGAGCAGCGAGGCGGAGCCGTCCTTGTAGGAGAGCCCCCACTGGACCCCGAGGTCGCGGGTGAAGGTGGAGGTCGCCTCGACGATGCGCGCCTCGATCATGACCTGCTTCTCGGGAGAGTCCAGGGTCTTCAGCAGGACACGCATCTCGTCAAGGGCGGTCTGGATGTCCTTCACGATGACCCTGGAGGTCCGGTCGTCCTTGGTGATGGTCCCGCGGTCGCTTTTAAGGGCGGCGAACTGGGAGGCGACGTCGGAGGTAGAGGCGTAGTTCACCTCGAAGACGGCGGTTCTAAGCTCCATGCCGCGCTCGGCTGCCTTCTTGGCGGCCAGGTCCTCGTCGGCCTGGCTCTGGATCTTCGCCTTCGGCTTGATCTGCACGATGTTCCCCTCGCGCTGCATGCCGAGCCCCTTGGCGTCGAGAATCACGTCCAACGCCTGGTCCCAGGGCACGTTGACCAGTTTGATGCTGATGGTGCCGGTCACGTCGTCCGCGATCAGGAAGTTCAGGTTGCTCACTTCGGCGATCAGCTGGAAGATCTTCCTGACATCGGCATCGGAGAACTCGAGGGTGACCCGCCTCCCCTTGTAGACCTTCCTGTTGCTGTGCTGCACGGAGGGAATCTCGGTAACCATCTCGTCCGAGCGCGCCGGGATCAGCTCCTCGGCGACCCTCGGTTCGGGGGCCTCCTTGGCCCGGGGTGCGGCGGCCGGAAGCTTCGCGACGGGAAGCGGTCCCGGGTTGGTGATGTCCCAGATCAGCAGATCCCCTTCGCGCCGCAGCGTGAAGGCGGGGGTTCCCCGCAACCGGACCTGCAGCTTGGTGAGGTTGATCCCCTTCGCCTTCACCTGGTACGGGGTGACCGACAGCACGGGCGAGCCGAACTGCGCCGTGTCCAGGGCGCGCTGCAGCCGCTTGGGGACCTGGCAGTTCGTTATGGTGAGGGAGAGTCCCTGCACCCCGCGTACCGCTTTGCCCGGCTCGCAGGTGCCGTAGAGTTTCATGGTGATCCGGGAAACCCCGTCCACGACCTTGAAGTCCAGCGCTTCTAGGGACCCTTTCACGTGGGGGGCGGGGGGAACTTCGACCGCCACCTCCGAGGGAGCAGGCAGCGCCGGGACCAGCCGGGCCTGGGCCGGGACGGCGGGTGGCGGGACGCTGGGCGCCGGGGCTGCCGCAACGGCCGCTTCCGGGGCCTGGGCGGCAACCGGCGCCGCCGCGGCTGCCTGGCCGGGCGCCTGGGGCTTCAGCCTGATCTTCAGGCCGAGATCGCTCTTGACGACCTCGAAGGGGGGCAGGCTGTCCTGCTGGGCGTCCAGCACGATGCGCACCTTGTCGGGTGTCGAGCCGATGCGCGCGTTGGCGACCCCCAGCGCCCCGACCGGCACCACGTTCTTGCCCAGGGCGCTCTTCATGCCGAAGAGGTCGAGCACGATCCGGTCCGGTTTGGTGAGCTTGAAGGAGTTGAAGGTCAGCACTCCGCCTTCGATGCTGAGATCGACGCCGTCGGGCGCGGGGGTGACCGCGGTCAGGCGGCGACCCGCGTCGGGCGCGCCCGCGGCAGGCTTGGCGGCGGCCGGGACAGGCACCGGGCCGGTTGCGACCGGAGGCTGCTGCGCCTGCGCCGGCTCGCTTTTGGCCTCCAGGTGCAGCTGAGCCTGGGGCTCCAGGTATTTCGTCTCGGGGCGGGCCTCGGCCTTGGCCTGCGGTGCCGCCGTTTCGCTGACGATCGGGGCGGGGGTTTCCGGGGCGAGATTCTTCTCCTCGATCTTCGCCTCGGCAAGCGGCGGCTCCTTGGTCTCGTGGGCGGGAGACTTCGCCTCGGACTCGGGCGACAGCAGGGAGATCAGCAGGCGGGTCTTGTCGGAGGGGTCCGTGGCGACCGAGAAGTCGACGTCCCGCACCAGGGAGATCTCCACGCGGGTCAGCACTCCGCCCCCGACCGGCTGGCGCACCAGCTCGACACGGCGGATGCTGCCGCGGTTCACCTCGATCGGGTTGGCGACGGAGCCGGGCTCCGTCTGGGAGATGTCGACGATGATTTTCGCAGGCTCGCCGGCCTTGTAGGAGGTGTAGGTGAAGGGCTTGTCGCTCGTCAGTTCGACGCGGGAGGCATCAGCGGAGACCGTTACAGAGCGCAGTGTCGCAAAGCTGGCAGCCTCGGTCCGGCCGGGCTCGTTCGTAGCCGACATCCTCTTGACACAGCCGGCAGAAAACGTCAACAGTACGATGAGTGTCATGGCATGACATATAATTCTGCTCGGGTACATTCTCATCTGAAGTGCTCCTTACCTTTTCTTGGCCAGCGTAAGTACGATGGTCCTCTTCCTGAACGCACCCTTTTCATCCTTGAAGCTCTCGACAATCTCCACACTCGACGCGGTTATCCTCGAGATGCGGCCATTGTTGCTGCCGATCGGCATCCCCTGCTGCACCACATACCCCTTGCCGCTGGGGTCGAGGACCAGCGCCCGGTTTTCCTTGAGTCCCGCGATGATCCCGGCGACCTTGAACTTGCTCGACTCGAAGCTCTGGATCGGGAGCAGGTCCGCCGCGGGGCGGGCCGGGACCGGCGCCTCGCCCTTGCCCTGCGCCGGTGCCGGCGCCACGGCGGTGACCCAGGGCTTGAAGGGATCGGTGCGATGCCGGAAATCCAGCGATGCCGGGCGGGTGGAGGCGCTGGAAACCTGCTTCTGCACGACGGAGGCCGCAGCGCCCGCGGGTTTTGCCTGGGGCGCCTGCTGGGACGGCGGGGCAGCCGGCTTCTCCTCGGCCTTGGAGCAGCCGGAGAGCGCCAGCGCGGGGAGCAGCGCCGCGGCAAGTAGGGTGCTATTTAGGTTTTTTTTCATCCTTGATCTCTTTCTTGTCGAGGAAACGGAAGGTCGTGGCCAGACAGTTGACCTTGAGCGTGGTGCGGCCGCCGGAACTCTTTATGTCGGAAAAGATGACATTGTTGATGTTCACGATGCGGGGCAGGTTCGCCACCGCCACGAAGAAGTCGGCGACGTTGTAGAAGGTCCCAGAAACGGCGATGTCCACCGGCACCTCGGCGTAAAAGTCCTTGGGCACCTCGGGCTTCGGCCTGAAGAGCAGGAAGTCAAGCCCAGCCCCCTTGCCGAGGCTCGAGATGCTGGTCAGCAGCGAGGGGATCTCCTTCTGGTTCGGCAGCTCCGTCAGGGCCGAGTCGAGGTCCTTCTTCAGCTGCTCGTATTCGCTTTTGTAACGGGGGAGGTTGTTGGCGATGCGCCGGTTGTCCTGGATCTGCCGCTGCAGCTCCTCGAGCTTGGTCTGCAGGGCGGCGTGCTCGGTCATTTTCGGCTGGTACAGGCCGTAGAAAATGGCCGCCCCTTCCAGCACGAGCACGATGGCCAGCAGGGCGAACTTCTGCCTGGTCGGGAGTTTCAGTATCTTTTCGAGCCGTGGATCCATGGAAATGCCTCAGCAAAATAAGACGATCGGTTGTGACGGCCGGCTACGGCCGGGACCTGGGCCCCGAATTCCCGTCCCCGTCAGGGTTTTTTCAACTGGAAGGCGATGTCGAAGCGCTTCGCCAGTTCGCCGCCGACGGTCACCTGCTCGGAAACCTGCAGCTCCACGTTGGTGAAGGCGCCGGAGGATTGCAGGTTCTTCAGGAACAGCGCGATCAGCTCCTCGTTGACGGCGTACCCGGAGACGCTGACGCCCCCCGGGGTCTCCGCGTATTTGGTGAGCCAGAGCTTCTCCGGCACCGCGTCGGAGAGCGCGCCGAGCCGGCTGGCCGGCCCGCTCTTCTCGCGGCGCAGCTGGCTCAGTACGTCGAGCTTCTTCTTCACCTCGGCCTGGAGTTTCTTGATGTTGTCGATCGCCCCGATCTTGGCCTTGAGCGCCTTGATCTCGGCCTCGGAGCTATCGATCTGGGCCGTCGCCGTGCTGATCTTGGCGAGCAGCAGCAAGTACAGGCAAATGCCCACCAAGAGGACGCCGATCAGCGACAGGACCAAAATGGAGACCTGCTGCCGTACCGTTTCCTTCTTCCTGGACGCCCTCAGGGGGAGTAGGTTTATCCGTATCATTTATCCCCGAGCCTCCTCGTCGCAAGCCCTACGGCAACCGTCATCAGGGGGCCGATCTCCTGGAGATACTCGGCATCGAATTCCTTCTCGCTCACCGCCACCCTCAGGAAGGGGTTCAGGATCTCCACCGGCAGCGACAGCTTCTGCTGCACCGCATCGACCAGCTGGGAGGTCTTGGCGGCCCCTCCGGCCAGGTACACCTTGGAGATCCGGTCCTCGCCCGCGGTCGAGTTATAGAAGTCGAGCGAGCGGCGCATTTCCAGGGCGATGGTTTCGTTCACCCGGGCCAGGATTTCGGCGAGCCGCGGGTCCTCGGAGCTCTCCGCGGTCAACTTCTTCAGCTCGGCCTGCTCGGAGTTGAGGCCGAACTGCTTCTGGATCTCCTCCGTGTAGAGGCCGCCGCCCATCTGGACGTCGCGGGTGAACAGGGAGACCCCTCCCCGCACGATATTGAGGTTCATGATGCTGGCGCCCAGGTTCACCAGCGCCACGACCTCGTCCTCGGCGCCGTAGTTGGCCTCGTAGGCGTTTTGCACCGCGAAGGAGTCGACATCGACCACCACCAGCTTGAGCCCCGCCTCCGCGAAGACCGCCTGGTAATCGTTGATGATGTCCTTCTTGCTGGCGACCAGCAGGACGTTCATCTTGGAGAGGTCCTGCTCGTCCGGGGAGAGTATCTGGAAGTCGACGTTGACGTCGTTTATGTCGAAGGGGATGTACTGCTCGGCCTCCCAGTGGATCTGGTCCTCCAGCTCCTCGGCCGGCATGACCGGGAGCGAGATCTTCCTGATGATGACCGCGTTGCCGGAGATGGAGCAGACCGCCTCCTTCGCCTTCACCTGGAGGCTCGCCAGCAGGTTCTTGACGGTCTCGACGATGGAGGAGCTGTCCATCAGGGTGTTGTCGACGATCGCCTCGGCCGGCAGCGGCAGGATGCCGACGTTCTGCAGCTGGTAGCCGCCCTTGAGCTCGCGCAGCTGCACCAGCTTGACGGCGCTCGAGCCGATGTCGACCCCGACTATGTCTTTGTTCTTGGAGAAAAGCATCGCGTGATCCTATCGCCGTTTAATCCTGGAAGACCTTCTTCTTTTCGGACAGGGAGAAACCCAGGGCAAGCAGGATCTTGCGCTTGGTTTCCATCCTGCAGTCCTCGCCGCGCTCGATCCGGTCCACCGTGATCGGGGAGACACCGGCCAGGCGCGCCAATTCTGCCTTGCTCATCAGACGCTCTTCCCGCAACTTCTTGACAGTATTCATGATCATCATGGGCATGCCGCTCACCTGGACCGACGGATTTTGGGCTATATGTACAGCAAACAGAAGATAAGTCAAGCAATTAATGTAATTTACATATAATTATGTCGTATTATACTAATTACCCGACTGAGTTGGCCTTAGGTCCGGGTCAATAAGCGTAGAGCAGGGAGAGCCGGGCCTTCTCCCGGGGAGTCCCCCCTACCCCCTGCACCGAGATGTTGAACATGCTGGGTATGTGCTGGGGGCGGATCTCCTCGTCCCGGGCCGCGACCGAGCTTCCCGGGTCCAGCAGGTCGAACCCGGCCGTGTCGCTGTTGCCGGGGACCGTGTCGATGATCTTCATGGTGACGCTGTAACCCGGCTCGCTGGGGAGCCCCGGCAGGACGAAGCTCAGGTCCGGGGTGTCGGCTATGTCCGGGAGAGCGGCCTGGGCCGCGCAGGCGGTGCTCCAGGCCGAGGTGGGGTTGATCAGTTTTTCCTGCAGGCAGGCGAAGGCCGGGAGCTGCAGGCCGATGGGGGCGAAGTTATTGAGCAGCTGGGTCTGCAGGGCCGTCCCCGGTTCCAGGTTCTGCTGCAAAAGGCTCGGGATGATCTGCTGCGTCACCAGTTCCACCCCGCCGTGTGCCGCAGCCAGCGCACTTCGATAGCGCTTCTGGCTTCCGGTGATCCGGGTCCCGGCCGTGACCGCGTAGAGCAGGGTCATGGCGACGACCAGCGACAGCATGGTCAGCATGAGCGCCGTGACCAGGGCCGCGCCATCTTGGCTGGACAGCTTGCGCATTGCTCTCCCTTCGCCTAGAGATTCTTGGGCTGTACCACGATGGTGTAGAGCTTCCAATGGTAGTTACGCCACTCCGGACCCACCGTGGCAGTCAGGTCCGGCTCGGCCCAGGTCCTGCCCAGTGCGGGATCGAGGCTGGGGTCGCCAAGAAAGATGGCGGTCTTCGGACTGGTTAGCGGATAAAGGTAGCCGGGGTCCTTGCGCCCCTGCTGGGCCAGGATGTAGACCCGGATCTCCCTGACGTGGTCCCGCAGGTCGCCTGCGGTCGTGTAACCGAGGGCGGAGAGGTCCGAGGCATGGTACTCCACATTTCCGCTGCCGCTGGTGTCCAGGCCGAAGACCACCTGCAAGTCGAGGACACAGTCGAGGATCGGGTATTTGGTGAGCGTGCCGTTTTGGTTCAGGGTCGTCTTGTAGAGGATGCCCGTGCCCGGTGCGCAGTTGCTGGATATGGGTCCCGAGTCCGGGAGGCTCAGGTAATAATCGGACCGGTTGAAAGGAAAGGCGAGGGGCAGGCCGTTGCTGTCAGCGGGGGCGACGCCGTAGACCTGGAAGCGCTCCTCCTGACTCCCGGGCCGAAACTTAGCGGGCAGCGGCAGATTGAAAACCAGGGAGAAGCCGCTCCCCGGCCCGTCCGTCACGAGCTCCCGGGTCGGCTCGCCGGAAGCGGTCGCGCCACCCCGCAGCACGATCACCCGGTCCCCGTTTCCGGGCGTCAGTTCCACCTCCGTCCTGCTTGGCTTGACCACCACGGAGCTGGAGCTGTAGTTCAGGTAGCTCCAGCTCCGGGACACCGCGCTCATCCCGAGCGCCGTCCCCTTCAGGACCAGGTAGTCCGAGCCGTTGAAACCTGCGTTGTCTCCCACCAGGTATGCCCTCGGCGGGTTGCCCGGGGCGTCATTGAAATTGGAGGGGGCCGTCCCGGGACAATTGGGCTGGCACCCTTTGACCAGGTTGCCGCTGCCGGCCTCGGAGTAGGTCGTGCCGCTGGGGAGCGACCAGGGGAGTCCGAAACCGGCAAGTTCCAGATCGCAGCGCAGCAGTTCCAGCCCGATCAGCCCGCCGATGTCAGTCTCGGCCGACTTCACGATCTGCGCCGAGCTGGTGACGATCCTGGCGAAGGAGACCGAGATCAGGGTCATGACGACCGAGAAGATCAGGATCACTACCACCAGTTCCACCAGCGTGTATCCTTGCGTGTGCCTCGCCATGCGTTTGCCGCCTTAGCCGGTTTCCGGCCCTCTAGCTCCCCGTCACAGGTTTTTCAGCGTGTACAGCGCGTGCGACGTACTTACGTTCTTGAAGCTCCAGCTCACCCTCACCTTGAGCCTCCGGGTGCCGCCCATGATCAGGTTCTCCCTGGTGACGCTGAACTTCTTGGGCATGCCTGCGATCACCCTGTCGATCACACCCGTGCTTGAGTAGTTGACGTTGCTGTTTGCCGTCATGATTCTGAACTTGTTCATCTGCTGCTCGCCGACCAGCAGCGCCTCGTCCCGCAGCCTGTTGCGGGTGTTGTGCTCATAGGCGACGTTCACCGACTGCAGCAGGCCCAGGAGGCCCACGGTCATGATGAGCAGCGCCATCAGCACCTCGACCAGGGTGAAGCCTTGCGCTAGCGGATGGTTATGTTGGGAGCCTCGCAGTCCCATTTGTCGTCCTTCTTTTGGATGTTCTTCTTGCCGATGCTTACCCGGGTATGGCCGATCACCACACTGTCCACGGGACCGGTTTCCTCCCTGCCGGCAATGCAGATGGAGCGCAGGTTGAGCGCCATCCCCTTGACGTCGAAATCCACGTTGATGCCGTTTCCGTTCAGGTCGATGGGATAGTGCAGCGCGAGCCGTGCCATGGGCGCCACGCCGGCCCCCTCGGTGGCCGAGGAGTAGACCTCGAAACGCTCGGCGAAGAACTTCATCCGGGTCTCCCTTCTTTGGAAAAGCGCGTTGGCCCGCGCCTTCAAAAGTTCCGTGTAGATCAGCCTGGTCTGGGCCTCGCAGCGGTAGCGCTTGGCCAGTTCCCCGAACCTGGGAGTTGACAGGGCGAGCAAGATGGCGACGATGCCGGTCACCACGAGGGTCTGGACCAGCGAGTGGCCGCGCTCCTGCATATCGTGAACTCCCCGTCGCTGGCCCGGGGGCGCCTGCCTCCCGCGTTTTGGGCAGGCGCATCCAGGCGGGATTGTGACGCCCGACACACATTACAATGTTCCAATCTTAGCACTCTCCGGCGAAATATAAAGCTCGGCACGGCACTTCTGTTTGGGTTCGGCTCGCCGGGAAGAGGGTGGCCTCGGTGGGGAGTGGGGAGTGGGGAGTGGGCAGTCGCGTAGCGAGACAGAGGGGTCTTTTCTGCAAAACGGGCGGACACGAGGTTCGCCCTGCCAGCTCATCGCGGTGGTAGGGGCGAATCTTGTATTCGCCCGCATTTCGTGGCCCGAGGGAAAACAGAGCCTTTGCAAGGGAGAGAGGGTCGGGAACCTTTACTTATGGCAGTGGGGACAGGTGGGAATGGCCTGGGACTAGTAGGCGTAGAGCACCTCTATGTTGGCACGCTCGGAGGTGGCGGACTGCTGGCCCTGGACTTCGAGACGGTAGATGTACGGGTTGTGCATCGGGGCGATCGAGGAGCTCGCTTCGGCAACCCCCTCCCCTTCCAATTGTAAACCGCTGGTGTCGGTGTTCCCGGCTTTCGTCTCGACGATCTTGGAATAGATCTTATAGGGATTCCCGGTCGCGGACAGCACGTTGTAGGTCAGGTCCGGATGGTCGGTCGGCGACGGGGTGTTGCTGCAGCCCGCCGGCCAGGTCGATGACGGCCCCCTGAGCTTCGCCTGCAGGCAGGCCACGTCGGCGGGGGTCCCCCCCTGCCCCAGCACCGCGTTGACGGAGGAGTAGGCGGTACCGACCAACCCGGCGAGGTTGGCGCTGTTGTTGAAATTCACCATGAGAAACGGGATCATGTCCTTCGCCAGGAGTTCCGCGCCGCCGTAACTCGCCTCTATGGCGGTTTTGTAGCGCTTGTTAGTGCCGGACACCTTGGTGCTCTGGGTGATGATGTACATCATCGACATGGCGATGACGAGCGAAATCAGGGTGAACATCAGCGCGGTGATCAGGGCCACGCCGCCGCTATCGGTTAGCCTCCGGCGCGAGAATTCACCGGGATGCGCCGCGATTTTCTTCAGGATGCACATGACTCTCTCCAGCCCTTTGCTACTGATTCGCCAACAGGTTCTTCGGTCTGACCACCAGCCGGTACAGCTTCCAGCGATAGTTGAGCTGAGCCGGGGTCAAAGCCACGCCGCTTACCCGGGTAAGGCTCGCTTCATCGTAAAGCATCAGCGGGGTGTTGCTCACGTAATTGGTGTCCTTGCGGCCATCCTGCACGATCAGGTACACCTTGACGATTTTCAGGTTGTTGCGGATGTTGGGTGTGGTCGTCAGGGAGTTGTTCATCCCGGTGCTTAACGCGGCGTTTTGCGCCCCCCCGGGTCCCAGGGCATTGCTGCCGCCGGCGTTGGTCCAGGTGTCGATGACGCCGTCTCCGTCGCTGTCCCAGCCGAGCACAACCTGCATGTCGAGGACGCAGTCCACTACCGGCATGTAGTTCAACTTGCCGGCCTGGGCGTCGCCCTGATTGTTGTTGAGGGTCGCCTTGTACAGTACGCCGGTCCCCGGCGCGCAGGTTTTCGGGGTGGCGGCGGCGGAAGCCGGCGGAGCCACGAAATAGTCGGTGCGGTTGAAGGGGAAGCGCGGAGCGCCCATGCTTCCGATGCCGTACACCGAGTACAGCCCGTTCATCGCCGAGGACATGTTGGAAAACCCGGAGTTGTAGGTGTAGTAGAAGTTGCCGCTCGGGTTGCTGACCAGGTTGGTCTTGGGCGGGTTGCCGAACAGCTTCTGCAGCACGACCACGCTGTCGGTCGAGGCGAAGTTCTCCGCCGCGGAGACCCAGGTGTTGGGCCGGACATGGGTCGAGGTGATGTTCAGGAAGGTCCACTTCTGCGCGACCGTCGATGTGGAGGCGGAGGTCCCCTTGATGGAGATGTAGTCCGTTCCGGCCAGCGGGGTATAGGAATCCACCGACTGCGTGCCGTCCAGGTTGTCCAGGAACGCCAGCGGGCGCGGGACGTTGCCGGGCGCATCGTTGTTGCCGGCCGGCAGGCTGTCGAGAGCCTCGGCGTAATTGGTCCCCGCCTGCTCGGTGTAGAGGCCGAAGCCGGCCTGCTGCAGGTCGTGGCGCAGCATCTCGAGCCCGACGACCCCCTCGATGTTGCTCTCCTCGCTCTTGAAGAGCCGCAGCGAGTTCAGCAGTATGGTGTTGAACGAACTGGCCGAGATCATCATGACGATGACGAAGAGCACCAGCACCACCATGAGCTCGATCAGGGTGAAGCCGCCCGAGCCGCGTAGCATTCTCCCGGGCCGTGTCATTGCGCTGCCACCGCGTTACTGATGATCCCGCCGCCTTGATAGGAATAGCGCGCGGCACGGTAGGGCCAGGTCACCGTGAAGCGTACCTGCTTGGAATTCTGGAACGAGGTGACGTTGCAGAACACCGAGTAGTTGACGAATCCGTTCAGTATCTTGCGCTGCTCGAAGGTTGGCGGCTGCACCGAAACGCCGGCGTAGCCCTTGGCGAGTTGCTGAGCCAGCTCGTTGTCCACCACGAGAGTGGCCTCGTTGCGCAGCTGATTTTGTTTGTTGGAGGTGATGGCGACGTTGGTCGACTGCAACAGTCCCAGCATTCCGACCAGCAAGATGACAACCGCCACCAGAAATTCGATCAGTGTGAAACCTGACTCCCTATTGGATTGTGCATGAGCCATTTGTGCCATTGCTGTTCTTTCCCATTTTGGTTTGTCCCGAATCGACGACGATGCAGTCGACCAGCGCCGAGGTGCCCATGGGGGTGATTTGAAAGATCCCCGTGTCGCTGGTGTATCCCCTCACGTCGAACAGGGTCACGTTGTCGGCGGGCCCCGAAGTCTCGGTTATCGGGTAGTTGACCGTTTGCGCCTCCGTGCTCACCCCCGACAGGCGGCTCTGGTTTTCCGACGAGTAGCTCTGGAACTGGTAGCTGCGCCCCCCCGCTTGCAGCACCACGCTTCTGGGCTGCTTGTGCTGCATCGCGTCGATGCGGGCCTGGTTCAGGTTGGCGAACAGGGTCCTGGTCTGGGCCTCTATCTGCGCTTTTTGCTGCCACAAGTTGAAGTTGATGGTCGCGATGCTCATCAGGACGCCCATGATGGCGATCACCACCACCAGCTCCAGCAGGGTAAACCCGTTTCGTTTCATCTATTTCTCTCGAATATGAATGACCTTCTTGGTCGGTTTGGGATTGGTCACCACCGCGAGCCCCTGCGAGGCGGGCGGCACTCCCTGGATGGCCGACACGGTGCGGCGCCCGTAGAGCCGCTGGTTCCCGGGGTTGATGAATGCCGAGCCGAGGGAGATCTCGGCGAAGGCGCCGGTGGAGGACTGCACCAGCGCCGTCCCCTGCATGGTGGAGGCGACCGGGACCCCGCCGGTGCTGTAGTTTACCGCCCAGATGAGCGTGTTGCCGCCGAAGGCGCAGACGTCGGAATTGGGCTTGAAGGTCGTGAAGAACACGTTGCCGTTGGTCAGGGCGACCGGGTCCGTGACCACGCGCTCCGAATAGGAGGAGCCGCTCGACGGGTCGAGGGTCACGAACCAGCCGCTCATCCCCTTGTCCAGCGTCGCCGAGGGGCCGATGGTCGTCGTGCCCGACTGGTCGCACAGGCCGGTCGCGTTCCCGAGCACGGTGGAGCAGGTCGTGGTCGTGCTACTGATGTCGAGCGGCGTCGTGCAGGCCGGGTTGACGATGAACTTGTTGGTCACCGGGGAATAGCACGGCTCCCTGATGCCGTAGATCCTCTGTGTGGTGGTGGCGGAAGGGTCGTCCCCCTTGTAGTAGTACCGGCCGGTGCCGAAGTAGATCCAGAGGTTGCCGTTCGCCCGGTCCTGCAGCTTGGTGATGGAGGTGGTGACCGGGCCGGTGCCGCTCACCAGCGTGCTCGCGACCCACTGTTTGCCAGGGTCGGAACTTGTCGGATCGGTGCTTTCCTGGGTGAGCAACCTGACGATACCCCCCTTGGTCCAGGTGCCGGTGCTGGTGTCCTGCTGGGTGTAGCCGATGTAGACGGCGTCGTCGCTGTAGAACCCCTTCGAGGTGGCATCGCCGCGGTCGGCGTCGATCCAGCTGGTGGTGAGGGTGCCGCCGAAGGCGTTCTGTATGCCGGTGTCGATGGTCCTGATCAGGGCCCCGCTCGCCAGGTCGACGATGAACAGGCGCAGGTTCTGGTCGGAGGTACCGTTGAACTTGCTGAGCGTCGTGTCGATCGGCCCGGTCGGGCCTGACGCGAACACCGCGAACCATTTGCCGTTCTTGGTGTGGTCCGGTATCCCGTTATTGTCCTTGATGGCGATCCGTAGGATCGCGGGTCCCGTGGTCGCGTACCCGAGGTAATTGGAGTGCGCCGGGTCGCCGTTGAACTCCCAGAGGTACTTGGGCGCCGCAGGGTCGCTGACGTCGAGGGCGAAGTACGAGGAGAGGCCGGTGTCGGGGATGGGCGGCTTCACGCAGGCCGCCGGGGCCAGGCAGGGATCGCCGGACGACTTGGCGGCCCCGCCGATCCCCATGCCGCCGATGATGACCGTGCGCCAGCTGGAGACGTCCTTGGTGCAGGTGGAGTAATCCCCGGAGCACCCCGCCGACATCCCGATGCTGACGTCGGCGACGGAGGGGGTCTTGTCCACCAGGTACATGTGCTGGTAGGCCGGGTTGGTCAGGTAGGTCAGGTAAGGGAGCACGCTGGTCGGCAGGTAGGCCCACTCCTCGTGCCCCAGGTTGCTGCCGGTGATCTGCGCCTTGTCGTATTTGCCGGCCAGCTCGTTCAGGACACCCAGCTTGAAGGCGTGCAGCATGCCGTCGTTGCTGCCGACGAACACCATGCCCCGCCCCTGGTAGGTCGGCGCCGCGGCGTACTGGGCGTAGCTCGCGTCGCCATAGCCGCTGGGCGCCGGCAGGTCGTAGTTGTTGAGCTTCAGGGTCGAGATGATCTTGGGCGTGGAGGAGATGATGTCGCCCAGCTTCCACTCCAGGTTCTGGCTGACGCAGGACCCGGAGGAGGCTCCGATGGCGCAGTCGCTCGCCAGGGAGCAGCGCAGCGACGCGTCGTTGGAGCAGGTCCCCATGGTGATCTTGCGCGAGCGGTAGCTGGTCCCGTCGGCGTCGTTGGGCTGGTCCGCCCCGCCCACCCAGTTAAGGAGCGTGGTGGCCTTCGCCTGCCGCTGGGGAAGGGTCAGCGGGGCCGGAATCTGCAGCAGGTCGAGCTGCGGGTTGGTCGGGAACAGCGCGGGGGTCAGCAGGCTCGGGGTCGCTCCGGTCGCGGACTGGTAGCCGGTATAGATGCGTCGCGGGTCGCTGGACAGGTTGCGGCTCCAAAGCAGCACGCCCGCCTTCCAAAGTGCCTTGATGTAGTCCGGGCTGACGGTCGCGTCCGGCGTGCCGGAGTCGGCGATGCCGTCGCCGTTGCTGTCCTTGTACAGGTTCACCAGGGTCTTGTTCTGGGTGTTGTCGAAGTAGAAGGTGGCGATCTTGTCGGCCTTCAGGTTCAGTTCGTTGTCGACGTTGCTGTCCTCGCGCACCGACGAGTTCTGCAGCGACGGGTCCACGTAGTACCAGAGGTTCTGCATCTCCCCGATCCAGCCGCACTGCGTGTTGGCGTCGAAGGTCTTGTTGGGGTAGAAGACCGCCTGCAGCATGTTGGCGCCGCTCCCCTCGGAGTTGTTGAGGATGGAGGACGCCGTGCCGGCCGAGAGCTGCGACAGGATGTTCTGGAAGATGGTCACCAGGGCGTTGTTGAGGCCGGTCGGGTCGTTGGCGTAGTAGGCGTGGCCGTTCGCGTCGGCCGTGCCGCCTGCCAGCGCCATCTGGTCCAGCAGGGTGCCGGACTTCGGGGTCATCGACAGGCCGAGCACGTAGGTCTGGACATCCGACTTGACCGTCTGGCCGCTTATGACGTTGGAGACCCCGCAGTTGGCCGCGCTCGGGTTGGACGGGCAGCGCAGGCTGTTCAGCTTGTCCAGCACCGTGCCGCCGGGCACCGTCACCGAGGCGCCGGCGGCGTTCTTTCCGGTAACCAGGGCGGTGGCGTCCGTGACGCTTCCGGTGCCGTTGTCGACGCTGGGCAGCCCGTCGGTCACGTAGATGACGAAGGTCTTCTGGCAGGCGTTTTGTATCGGCGTGCTGGGGGCGGCGTTGGCCTGGGTCTTGCCGGCGGGGAGCGTCCCGTTCAGGTAGCTGATGGCGTCCTGCAGGGTCGAGGCGGTCGGGGTCGCCCCGGCGTTGACGACATAGCTGCAGCGGTTGGCGGCGGCGCCGGAGGAGCCGCAGGCCAGGTACCCGGCGGCGTTGTTCTTGAAGCCGCTCGCGCCCAGCTTGTTCAGCAGGGCGTTTAGCTGGGTGTTGTTGGCGGGGTTGTTGAGCGCCATCGGCACGTGCAGGAAGCCGCCGGTGTTGCCGCCCGACACGGTGTACGAGCTCGCGGACCAGGTCGGGGCGGCGGCGCCGTTATAGGGCGGATACCACATCCCGGACTGGCCGTAGTTCAGGAACCCCAGGGCCAGGTCGTCGTCCGTCCCGCCGAAGGAACCCGCATTGGAGCCGCCGGAGTAGCCTATGTTGTAGGGGTACGAGTTGGGCGTCGCCTTTTGCTGGTACTGGTAATAGTTGGACGAGGTGGTGTGGCTCTCGTTGGTCGTGTAGTTCGCCGTCCCCTGCGGACTTTCGGCGTCCAGGAATGCGGTCCCCTGCGAGCTGCTGGTAGAGTACAGGGTGCCGACGATGCTGTGGTACAGGGTCCCGGTATGCGGCGGGGTCCCGTTGTCGGTGTAGTTGTAGGCGACGGTCTTCGGGTAGATGTTGCTGCAATAAGTCTGGCGCTTGGCGCCGTTCAGGGCACTGCCGCCGTTATTGGTGGCGTCGGAGGTCCCGTTGAGGATCGGTTCCCGGATGTTCGCCTGGAAGTTCGAGTTGAAGATGCCGTTGTAGGTTATTACCGGCGAGGAGAGCGTCTGGCCGGTCTGGCAGGCGGAGTTGCAGTCCGCCTCGTAGGTCGACGGGGTGTAGTCCACCCCGGCCACGCCGACGCCGTAGTCGGTCCCCGGTACCGAGCGCGGGTTCTCCGTGGCGCAGTAGTTGTAGCAGGCGGCGGGGGGCGGGATTATGCCGCAGTAGGTGCGCGGGTCGTAGGAGACGAAGTAGAAGTTGTTGTAGAGGTACCACGACTTGCTGGTGGCGTCCGGCAGGAAGTACGACATCAGGCCGATGTTGATCTTGCCGGCGTAGGTGTTGATCAGGTTGATGAGCGCCTGCCGGGCCAAAACGGAGCGGCTGCAGGTGTTCAGGTCGTTCGGGTTGGTGCAGTTGAACGAGCCGACCGCGTCCCCGGTCGTCAGGGTCTCATCCATGCTGTTGGAGTTGTCCAAGATGATCAGCACGTTCGGCGTGACCGGCGAGGAGAGGAAGGACGGAATGACCGTGAAGTTCGAGGCGCTCTCCGCCGAGGTGGTGAATACGGAACTGTAGGAGCCGGCGGTGCCGTTGTTGCTGGTCAAAAGGTTTCCTGCCGCGTCGGCAATGTTGCTGAGCGTCAGCGTGTAGGTGGTGTTGTAGTCGAGGCTCGCCGGGGTGATGGTGACCGTGGTGAAGGGGGACGCGGACACGGCCACCGTGGTGGGGACGGTCGTGCCGTCGCTGTTGGTCAGCACGATGTTTCCCGGGGTGTAGCTGGTGTTGTCCATGGAGCAGTTCTCGGTGAAGACGACGGAGATGGACTGGTTCAGGCTCACCCCGGTCGCGTTGTTGGCGGGCGTCACGGAACTCACCACCGGTTTCTGGGTGTCCACGGTGAAGTAGAAGGGGCCCTGCGAGGTGAGTGCGTTGTCGTAGGTCGGCGTCGCCGATGAGGCGTCGTGGATGGTCGTGGCAGTGAGCCCCCCGGTGAGGGTCACCGAGTATTTCGAGGTGGCGCACGAGGTGTTGGACAGCGCGGCGGCGGGCTGGAAGGTCACCGGCGAGGGGCTTCCCACGCTCGCCGTCGTGCTGTTGACCGGGTTGTACGGCGTCGCCAGGGCCTGTATGGTACCGGCGGAATTCTTCACCACGATGCCGTTGTTGTTGGAGCTGTACTGGACGCCGAGCACCGGCTCGCTGAAGGTGGCGGTCAGGTACGGCGTGAGGGAGCGCACGTACGGTCCGCCGTTCAGACTGAGACCGGTGTTGATCAGCACCGGACTGGGATCGGCGCTGCTGGTGCCGACCGTCAGGCTGATGAGGTTGGGCGCGCTGAAGTCGATGGCGGTCGCGCCGGAAGAGGCACTGGGGCCGCTGCCGTTGGAGGCGCGCACCCGGTAGTAGTAGGTGGTTCCGGGAGTGAGGCCCGCCAGGGTGTAGCTCGTCACGTTACCGACGGAGGCGTTGTTGAGGAACATGCTGGTAAAGGCGCTGTCCGTCGCCACGTCGAGGTAGTATCCGGTGGCGCCGGTGGAGGCGGTCCAGGTGATGACCACGCTGCTGGCGGTCGCGGTCGTCCTGCCGGTGACGGTCGGGGGTGCCGGGACCGTTATGACCGGCCCGATGCTGTTCGAGTTGGTCGGGTTGGTCCCCTGGGGGTCGACGGCGCGCAGCCGGTAGTAATAGTTGGTCCCGGCGGTCAGGCCGGTCACGGTATACGAGGTGACGTTGCCGACGCTGAGATTGTTCACGGTCTGGGTCCCGCCGCTGGTGGTGCCGACGTCCAGCAGGTAGCCGGTGGCGCCAGGGGAGGCGTTCCAGTTGGCCGTCAGCGCGCTGGCGGTCATGCCGGTGGCGGCCGTAGCCACCGGTGCGGTCGCGTAGGTGTAGATGCTCGACCAGCCCGAGTTCCCCGAAGTGCCGGACCCGTTGTAGGCACGAACCTGGTAATAGTAGAGGGTGCCGCCCGAGAGGCCGGTGACGTTGTAACTGGTCACGTTTAAGACGTTCTTGTTGCTGTAGCCGGCCACCAGGCCGACAAAGCCGCTGTCGGTCGCCACGTCCAGATAATAGCCGGTGGCGCCGACGGAGGCGCTCCACTTCGCGGTGAACTGCGTGTCGTAGGGCGAGGCCACCGGGGAGGTCGGCGTGCCGACCACCGGGGCCAGCGGGACGGCGGCGCACGAAAGCGAGGGGGAAAATGCCAAAGCTGCAGCAAGTAGGACGGTCGTCAGGAGCCGGTTCATATCATCTCCCTCCCGCTGCGGGTCTGACCTGGATCAGCTCCACGACTTTTCGGCCGTTCAGGAACAAGGCGACCGGCATCCCGTTCAGCAGGTATTTTAGTCCGACGGAGGTGCCGTTCAGCGTTACCGGGACCCCGGGGAGCACCGGATACACCTGTCCGGCGGCTCCCGGGACCAGGTTCACCATGATGTTGCCGTCCTTGCGCAGCGCCCCGAAATAGCAGAGCACGACTTCACGGTCCAGGCGTCCGGCCACCCCGGTGGCCATATTGGCAAAGCCCGGCCGCTCAGGGGCGGCAAGCGCCAGCAGCAAAAGCGCTAGGAGAACGCTGACATGTCGTTTCATGGCTCACCCCGGAATGTTCGAGATAACCTGCGGCAAAGGCGACAAAAAGATATTTTTAATAAATATATCATAATCAGGCTTACAGTGAACCCCGAATGGGCCGTTTCCAGTTAATCCCGCAGCCAGCGGTACAGGTCCCTGGCGTGGCAGGATCCTGCGATCCGGCCGGCAGAGTTTGGCCCGTTGAAAAACGCCGGGCTCAAGGGATGAGGCGGCGCCGCAGCGTTCATGAGGGAGAGCAACGAATGTGCCAATAGATTGACGGTGGGGTCCTGCGGGCGCTATGGGCTTATGGAATCAGATAGTTAGGCTCGGGGTGGCATTAAAAGCAGGGAGGGAAAAATGTGCATCTTTTTCATAGGCTTGAGGGAGTTATGCAAAAAGTGGCCGGTGCCGAGTCCCGTGCAGGAGCCCGTCCGGGTCGGTGTCGGGTAGCGCCGGCGCTCCAGCATCCAGGCGGCCATGACCTTTACCGGCGCAGTCTCTGGGAATCATTGCACGGTAATGTTGGAACTGGCGCAGTCTCCTCCGGGCGCACGTTTTCCCACATGATTGCCGACGGCAAGGAGCACGACGCTGTCCAGCCTTGCGTCCGGCATGGAAGGGGAGACACAGATGGCCAGGCCGCCGTTGTTGGTCACATCGAAGCTGCCGCGTTGATCAAAATCTATCTGGATCTGGGAGTCACCAGCCCCTTTGCCCTGCCAGGTCACCGGGTATATGAAGCTCTTCGAGATGCCGGGGCCGGTAAAGGAGGTCGGAGCAAGAAAGACGCTGATCGTCGCGTGCTGTGTCAGGGCTGTGGCCCGGGCCTGCATCAGGTCGACGGAGAGTTCTCTGACCTGCCCCTCGATGCTGGCCTTCTTCAGCTGGTCGTTGAATCTCGGCACGCCGATGGCGAGCAGGATGCCGATGATGGTTATCGCAATCAGTATTTCCAACAAGGTAAAGCCGCGTCGGTTCACTTGAAACGCTCCTGAATGTGCAAGATGCCCAATCACGCTACGTCATGAAGTGCCCGGCGGCCTTTCCTGCTGGTGCTTCGCGATTCTGACCGGACAGCACCCACCGGAGCAGAGAGTAACCATCAAACCTATAACACTCTCCGGCAAAATTTAAAGCTCGGACGCGAAAGACCGGAGGCTCAATAGGCGTATATCACCTCCAGATTGGTGGTGGCCCCCGTACTCCCCTGGCGGCGCCCCTGCACCTCGATGGTGTACATATACGGCTGCTGCTTGGGCTTGATGAAAGGGGTGGACTCAGTAACGGACGCACCCTCCAGACTCAAGCCGCCCACGTCCGAATTACCGACCTTGGTATCCACGATCTTGGTGTAGATGTTAAAGGGGGTGTCTCCCGTAGAGGGAAGATTGAAGGCAAGATCGGGGTTTTGCGATGGGAGCGCCACTGCATCGCAGGTGCTTGGCCAGTCGGCAGTGTTCGACTTCAGTTTTGCCTTCAGACAAGCCTGACCACCCGGACCGACGCTGATATGCAATTGCTGATAGATTCCCGTGTTGGAGGTAAGGCTTGAAATGAGCGTCGGACTGGAGAAATTTCTAAAGACAAAGGGAATTATATCGGTGGCCAGCACACCGGTTCCACCGTAGGACGCATCCAGTGAAGTCCGGTACGGTTTGTTCAAACCGGAGGATTTCACCCCGTTGTTCACCACATACATCAATGTCATGATTATGCAGAGGCATATCAGAGTCAACATGAGAGACATCACCAGTGCAAATCCCTCTTCTTTGCAAAGCACTTTCATGACTTACCTTCTTACTGGTTTGAAACCAGATTTCTGGGATTCACAACTATTTTGTAGAGTTTCCACCGGTAATTCGACCAGTTCGAACCGGCGATGTCGTAGGAGCGGGTCAGACTCATCTCTCCCGGGTCCCCCCCAATGATCGGGGAAGGGCTCTTGTAGCTCAAATCCTTTCGTCCGTTTTGGGCGAGGATGTACACCTTCACGGTCTTAAGGTTGTTCCAGATGTTTGGCTGATTTGCTGACATAGGGTTGTTCGCCTGGCTGAGTGCGGCTTGAATCTGGGCACTTGTCACACCCAATCCGCCGACATCGCTGACGGTAGAACCGTCGGCATTGCTCCAGGTGTCTATCAATCCGTCCCCGTTATAATCCCATCCCAGTACCACCTGCATTCCTGCGACACAGGGCAGCAGCGGAATGTAGGTGAGCTTTCCATCCGCCTGGTTTACCGTCGCTTTGTAGAGAGTACCGGTCCCGGGGGCGCATAGCAGGGAGGGGGTCGCGGTTATCGGGAAAGGCTGCGCGACGAAATAATCCGCGCGGTTAAACGGCATTCGAACAGTCGCCCCGGAATCGATGCCATATACGTTGCAGGGAGAGGAAGACTCGCCAGTCATGTTGTTGAAAGCCGTTGAGCCGAAGGTATAGTGGAAATCAGGACTCGTCGAGCCGTCTCTATGTGCCAGGATGGAGGAATTGGTTGAGGTCGACAGATTCTTGCGCAGGACCACCACGGCATCTCCGTTGCTCGGGTTGTCGGCTGCGTTTTTCCAGATATTTGGCGTCATGGTTGAGGCGGTTCCGCCGCTACCGGCGTTATACGTCAAATAGGTCCAGTGCTGAGACGCGGCACTCGCTCCCAGGTTGGTCGCCTTGATGCTCAGGTAGTCGGAACAGACGATCAGATGATAGTTTTTGTCATCCGGTTGATCCGTGGTGAAATTGGGGCACCCGTCGAAGTTTCTTTCCAGTATCACAATGGGGCGTGGCGGGACGTTGAACGGATCGTTGGTCTTCATGGAAATTCCGACGGACGCCTCTCCGATGGAAGAGACCTCCTGGGGGATGTCGTTACTTAGCCCGTAACCGGCAAGGTTCAGGTCGTGCCGCAGCAGTTCCAGTCCGACCACACCTTCTATATTGCTCTCCTCGCTCTTCATAAGTTTCAAAGACTGTGACAAGATGAGATTAAAGGATGTCCCTACCAGGATCAGGATGACAATAAAGCACGCCATGGCAATTATGAGTTCAACCAGTGTGAACCCTCTGTTGTTATTCATGCAAGAAACCCTCATTTGTTTTTACGGGAAAACGACGATGAGGCGTTGTGTTGATATCGCGTTTTACCATACTTCCAGCTGATGCAGTACTCCACAATTTTAGTTGTAGGTATAGTGGCGCTCTCAGAAAATACCTGATATTTCTCAACTGCACTGCCCTGATTTAATGGGTTTCTGACGATCGAATAATTTTTAAAGGAATTCATCCCTTGGACCTGACTGTTTTTCGTATACGCGGCGTAACTCGTGGAGACATTGTCGAAACCTTTCGCCATCTGCCCCGCAAGTTCGATGTCAGCCACATTGACTGCCTCGTTGCGTAATTGGCTTACCATGTTGTGAGCCAGGGCGTAGTTGACGGATGTAAGCAGCCCGAGCATGCCCACGATAAGGATGACCATCGCCACCAGGAACTCGACGAGAGTGAACCCTTTGTTGTTTTTCAACTCCGATGCCATTTTTCATTTACCTCATGTTGGAAGGTGCCTGCACTGCGAAACCCGGGTGCTCCGGTCGGCAGCCCAAATGGTAATATTCAGCGTACCTGGACATCGAGGACGCAACTGCCTGATTTCATCTGCCCCATGTTGGAAAGAACCTGATCGACAACGATGCAGTCAACGACTGCTCCGCTTCCTGACGGGGATACCATGAGGGTCAGGGTGTTGGCAGTCAGTCCGTTCGTGTCGAACGAAATTGTGGTGCCGGAAAGGTCGGAGTTGTCGCTCTTCTTCAAAGGGTAATGAAGGATCGAGGATGCAGCCGCCGAGCCGTTACTCGTGACCACATATGACCCGGTTGAAAACGCCACGGATGCCGGAGTCTTGGCGAAAAGGGCAGCGGAGCGGGCTTGGTTCAGGTCCGACAACAGCTTCCGGGTCTCTCCTTCTATGTTGTTCTTTAACTGCAATTTCGAGAAATTGGGCGTTGCTATGCTGAGAATGAAGGCGATGATCGCCACCACGACCATAAGCTCTACCAGGGTAAAACCCGATTGATTGCTGCGATCGATTTTCAGCGGTAAACGCACCATTTATTTTTCCCTGATCTGGATTATCTTTTTCACCGGGCTCGGGCTCACTATCAGCGAGAGCCCCTGGGCTATCGGCGGCACGCCGGTGACCGCGGTGGTGGTGCGCCTCAGGTTGAGCCGGGCATTGCCGACATTGGTAAACGCCGTCGCCATCGACATCTGCGCAAAGGCCCCGGTGGAAACTTGCAGCAGCATCTGCCCCTTCATGGCCGCAGACGGAGGAGCAGCCCCGCTGTTGTACCCTACCGACCAGATATAGGCGCCCCCCCCGTAATCGCAGGGCAGCGAACTCGGCTTGAAGGTGGTGAAAAAAACCGCCCCGGAGGTGGTCGCCAGGGAATCGCTGATGACGCGCTCCGACAACGAGTTGCCCGATGCCGCGTCCAGTTTTATGACCCACCCCGGCGAGCCCGCCGGCAGGGTCGCCGAAGGAGCGACCAAGGCAGTCCCCGATTGGTCCACCAGCGTGCCGCTCACCGAATCCGTGCAGCTGGGATCGAAGGCGTCATTGGTGCCGCCAGCTATGGGTGTCTGCATGTTCCGGTTCGAGGTCGAGTAACAGGGCTCCCGGACCCCGTAGAGCTGCTGCTGGGTGCCGGTCGTCGGATCGTCTCCCTTGTAGAAAAAGCGTCCGGTCGCGAAATAAATCCACAGGTCGTGGTTTTGCACCCCGGAACTGTTCACCATGCGGTCCTGCAACTTGGTGATCGCGGAGGTGACCGGGCCGGTACCGCTTATCAGGCTGCTGACCTTCCACATCTTGCCGGGGACCGTGCTGGTCGGGTCATCGGTCTCACCGGTGGTGAGCCGTATCACCCCGCCTTTGGTCCAGGTATTGGTGGTGGTGTCCAGCTGGGTGTACCCGATATAGACGACGTCGTCACTGTAGAACCCTTTCGAAGCCGAATTATAGTGGTCAGTGTCGATCACGTTGGTGGTAAGAGTGCCGGCAAACGCATTGGTGATTCCCAGAGTAGTCCCGGCGTCGATGGTCTTCAGCAAGGTCCCGGTGGCAAGGTCGACGATAAATATCTTCAGGGACTGATCGGATTCACCGAGAAACCGGTGGCCGATGGTGTCGATGGGACCTGTCGGGCCGGAAGCGAAGACGGCGAACCATTTACCGTTTTTTGTCGCATCCGGGGAGCCGTCCGGATTCCGATGCGTCACTCTCACGAGCGCAGGGCCCGTGGTCGAAGCGCCCATGTTGCCGCTTCCGGAGGGGTCCCCCGAGAACTCCCAAAGGTACTTCGGATTCTCCGGGTCCGTCACGTCGAGGGCAAAATAGGAGGAGAGTCCTGCACCGTCCTTGGGAGTGAGGATGCAGGTCGGGCTGGTGACCCCGGTTATGACGCCGCAGGCTCCGGTCGAATTGCGCGTCGCACCGCCATACCCCATCCCTCCGATTAAAACGGTGCGCCAGGTGGAGCCGTCCAGGCTTTTCGTGCAGGCGGAATAGTCGCCGCTGCACCCCGCGGGAACGCCTATACTGGCATCCACCAGGGTCGGAGTGCGGTCCACGGAAAAGATGTGATCGTAACTGGGATTGGCATAATAGCCCAGATAGGGGAGGACGTTGGTCGGTATGAACGACCACTCCTCGCGCCCCAATGTGGTTGACGCGGTCGCCAGGGCTCCCGAGGTATCGGTGAGTTCGGCGAGCGAATCGGTGCTGGTAAGTTCCTTCAGGGTTCCCAGCTTGAAGGCATGCAGCATCCCGTCGTTGGCCCCGACAAAAGCCATCCCCCTTGTCTTGTAGACGGTGGAATTGACGAATTGCGCGTAGGTGTTGTCATTGTATCCCGCACTGTTACTGGATGGCTTGTCATAGGCCCCCAGGGGAAGATTGGAAACCAGTTTGGGTGTCGAGGAAACGATGTCCCCGAGTCTCCATTCGCGGGTGCAATTGCCCAATCCGCAGCCGTTTATGGTAACGCGCCGCGACCGGTACATGGTTCCGTCGGCATCGGCGGGTTGGTCGGAGCCGAGCATGAAGTTTATCAGAGTCGCGGCCTTGGCCTGGCGCAGAGGATTGGTGCTGGAAGCGACCTGCAGCATGTCCCAGACATTGGGATCGCCGACAAACCCGTCCGCCAGCGTCGAGCTGAACTTCTGGGGGGTGAACCCCCTGCTTGACTTGTACCCGGTGAAGACCAGCCGCGGGTCGGCGCTCAGGTCGCGGTTCCACAGCAGCCGCCCCGCCTTCCAGATACTGTTCACCTGATCGGGAGTGACCGTGTCAACCGGAGTCGTGCTGTCCGCGTACCCGTCGCCGTTGGTATCCGCATACCTGTTCACCATGGTGATGTTTTTGCTGGTGTCGAAATAAAATTGGACGATCTTATCCTTGCTCTTGGTCAGGATGTTGTCCTGGTTCGAGTCTTCCCGGATGTTTGAGCTCTGCATTTTCGGGTCGACGAAGTACCAAAGGTTCTGCATTTCCCCGATCCATTGCACGCTGGAGGAACTGTCGAAGTCCTTGGTCGGGTAGAACACGGCCTGCAGCAGGTTCGCCCCGCTCCCCTGGCTGTTGTTCAGAATGGACGCGGCGGTACCGGAAGAAATCTGGGAGATGATGTTCTGGAAAATGCCGTACAGCGAGTTGGTGAATCCATTGGCGTTGTCCGCGTAGTAGGCGTGTCCGCCGATGGCGGTCCCCCCGGCAACCGCCATCTGGTCGACGTTACTCTTGTCCGGCGGAAGCAGTCCAACGCCGAGCACGTAAGTCTGGACATCGAAATAGTTCGTCACGCTGCCGCTGGTGAGGCTGACCTTGCACTGGTCGGCGGCGGAGGTGAGCGGTGACAGCGTCGGGCAGCGCAGCCCGTCGATTTTGGTCACCACGTCCGGCATCAACGTGCTGGCCGCTCCGAAAGTGGGCGAGGGAGGCGCGCTGAGACTCGGCGAACCGTCGGTAATGTAAATGATGAAGTTCTTCTGGCACGGGGCGCTGGTGGAGATGGGGGCGGGGATCACCGCGTTGGGTGCCGGCGCTTGGTTCAAGGTCCCGGAAAAGTACTGCGACGCCGAGAGAAAGACCCCCGAAGTCGGCGTGAGCCCGGCGTTCAAGATGTAGCGGCAGGTACCCGACGGGACGCTGGTGGAACCGGTGGCGTAGTAGGGGTTTTGATTGGAAGAAGTGCAGGCCATGTAATCGGTCGGGTCGTTTTGGAAACCGACATTGGTAAGGTTACCGCCGAGAACGGCCAGCAGGTTGGCCTTTTGGGTGGCGGAGGGTGCAGCTATCGGAACGTTGATATAGCCGGTCCCCGGCTGGTCCGAGGAATAATAGGTCGGGCTGGTATAGTAAAAAAAGCTCCGCGCACCGTAGTTGTCAAAGCCCAGGGCGAGGTCGTCATCGGTCGCGACCAGGGCGCCGAAGCCGGTTTGGGTCCCGGAGAAGCCGGTGGGGCCCGTGGTATCTTTGGCCCCGGAGAAGGCCGTGTCGCAGGTGAGGGCATTGGTGCCGGCGTTGGTGGTGACATAGGGGTTGGAATAGCAGAATTGGGCCGAGGTGTAGGCCGAGGGGGCGTAGAAGGTACCCACCATGGGACCGTAGTATACCGGAACCTGGGTGGCGCCGACGCTGGCGATGTACTTCTGCGTCTTGGGGTAAATATTCGTGCAGAAGGTCTTTCTTCTGTCGCTCCCCTGCGCGGTCCCGGCGGTGGTCAAAATGGAGTCGCTGCGGTAGTTGGCGACGAAGCTGGCACCTGCGGGGGTACTGGTGCAGGCGGCGTTGCAGGCATTTTCATAGGCGGACGGGGCGTAGACTCCGACTTTCGGGTCCTCGTTCACGCAGTAGTTGTAGCAGCTCCCGTCCGTCGGCGGAGTGGGACAATAGGATTTCGGGTCGTACGAGTTGAAATAGAACATGTTGTGCAGATATTTCTGGGCGGCACCGGTCACCTTATAGCTCATAATGCCGATATTCATCTGCCCGCTGAAGGTATTGACGATATTTGTCAGGACCTGCCTGGCCAGAATGGACTTGCTGCAGGTATTCGGATCGTTTGAGTTGGTACACATGGGAGAACCGACCGCATTGTTGTTTAAGTCTTCATCCATGCTGTTGGAATTGTCCAGGACGATAAGCACGTTGGGCATGACAGTACTGCACATGAACGGAGGATAGGCCTCATAGCCGGTCAAGGATTTGGTTTGAGTGGTAAAGGTCCATGAGGTAGTCGGAATGGAGTTCCCGGCTTTGTCGGTGACGCCGCTGGACAATGTCACGGTGTACAACGTACTGTAGTCGAAACCGCCGGCCGGGGCCTTGATGGTCAACTGGTTGTTGACCGAGGTGTCTAAAAGCACCGGGACATTCTTGGTGCCGTCGTTGACGGTCACGGTGAACGAGTTCATTGAGGTCGCGAGCATTCCGTTCAGTTCGGTGAAGGTTACCACGAGCGAGGTGGTCGGCGCCACATTGACGGCCCCGTTTGCCGGCGTGTAGCTGGCGACCACCGGCGCGACCGTGTCGACGATGAAGGTCCAGCTGCGCGGCACCAAAGCGTTGCCCGTGGCAGCAAGGTCGAGAATGGTGTTGGTGAGGCTCGCAGTGTAGGAACCGTCACTCAAAGGGGGGATTGTCAGGGTCCCGGTAGTGCTGGCGCTGTTGTAGGTGACACCCGTAGCCACCGTCGAGCCGGTGTTGTTCTTCTTCAGGGTGAAACTGGTGGTGGTAAGGGTGCTGGAGACGATGGATTCCGAAAAGGTTGCGCTCACCGTCGGGTTGTTGACGTTGATGTACGGCGTGTAGGGGATCAGAACGGGGTCCGGACTGATGGCGCTGACGGTCGGCTGAGTATGGTCCACCACCCAGGTGGAATTCCAGTCGGCGGCCAGGGCATTGGAACTGGAATCCTTGAGGCCGCCTGCCCCCCCCTTTGCGGTGAGGGTGTAGGTGTGCCCGTCCGTCAGGGTCGGAGACAGGGAGATAACAGCGCCGCTCAGCGACGGGGAGATCGTGACGTAGCTCCCTGCGGTGTCGTCATGAAGCAAAACGTTCGTGGTGTTGACGCTCGAGGCGAGCAGGTTTTCGGAGAAGGTGATGGTCAGGGTAGGCGTAAGGTTCGACGAGATCGGCACCCCGGACAAGGACCAGGTGCTCACGGTCGGGGGGGTATTGTCGCGGGTCGTGAAATAGGTGGAAGACGACGCAAGTTTCGTCCCGCCAGTATCGTTGATATACGCCGAACCGTTGAGGACGCAGATATAGTATTTGGTATTTCCCGAAAGCGTGCTTGAGGGAGACATCGAGACCGACGCCACCTTGCAGTGCGACGGAATACCCGAGCAGCTCGAGTAGCTCACGCTGCCGGTAGCGGTAACGGAGGTCGGCGAGGTGCAGGCTGTCGAGGAAAGCAGGATGTTCGTGCCGATAACCGGGGGACTGAAAGCGTTGTCGATCGAGCTGGACCCGGTGATCGTCATGGATATCGTCAGAGGATAGGCGGCGGACCCGTCGGGTTGGTTGGTTGCATTACTAGCCGGAGAAAGGGCGCTCAGCGTCATGGAATCGGTGGCCCGGGCTTGCCGGGCAACGCCTGCACAGAGAAGCACGATGAGGAATAAAAGCAGTTTTCTCATTGTGCGTCTCCCGAAAGGTCCACGCTGGCGATCAGTCCGGAATTCGAGGTAATGGTGATCGGTGTACCGAGCGGCAATCGGGAGAGCCGCTGCCGCAGGTAGGAAGGAACGCGATAGGTGCGACGGACCGAACCGTCACGGGTGAGATACAGGATAAAGAGCAGCTCGGGTCCGAATTGCTTGAGTCCTCCGGAATATCCGGCGCTCGGCTTCCCCCCCGTGGTCTGCTTTTCGGTGACAATTGGCCCCTTCGGAGTAAATCCAAAAACGGGTACCGACATGAGGCACGTGCCGAGCACAAGAACGGCGGATATCAAACGCATGCAAACCTCCTCAACAATAACAAGCTGGTGCAGATGTCATATTAAAACCTGATTAGCAATGATCTTCCGCCAGCCTCAACCAGCCCTCTGGGCGCCTGCCAGTTCGGGCAGCTGCTTTGATGAACCTGGGAAGCATGGCGGCCAGATCGAAGCGGTGATTGAAGCGATATTG
>Ga0316217_10000095_pt1 | contig 131371 bp, 126 predicted proteins | sample 1anoAmetaG_FD_203633 | JGI IMG/M metagenome (GOLD analysis project Ga0316217, IMG submission 203633) | Freshwater microbial communities from Trout Bog Lake, Wisconsin, USA - 1anoA | ecosystem: Environmental > Aquatic > Freshwater > Lake > Hypolimnion/Profundal zone | place: USA: Wisconsin... | reverse complement strand
TACAGTCGGCCTACGGCCTCCTTCCGCTGCCCCTACCGGCTGGGTTTCTTCCTTCTTCTTCATTGGCACCTCTCAGGGGATTGTCCCCAAATGGGTGTCCAAGGGAATACCAGGGCGGTGGAGTGAAGACCAGTCACTTACTGGCCCCCTTCCCCGAGGCCATGATCGATTCCGCCTTCTTTGACCGTTTCCATGCCTACATCCCAGGCTGGGAGATCCCCAAGATGCGGCCTGAGTTCTTTACGAACCAGTACGGTCTCATCACGGACTACCTGGCGGAGTTCATGCGAGAGATGCGTAAGCGCAACTTCTCGGATGCCATTGGAAAGTATTTCAAACTGGGACGGGATCTGAACCAGCGCGACACCATCGCCGTGAAACACACTGTGTCCGGCCTCCTGAAGCTCCTCTATCCCGCTGAGGACTACACCAAGGAGGCTGTTCGGAAATGCCTGGAATACGCCCTTGTAACCCGCCGTCGGGTCAAGGAGCAACTCAAGAAAATCGGAGGCATGGAGTTCTTCGATGTTCACTTCAGCTATTTGGACCTGGAACTGGGAGAAGAGCGCTACATCAGTGTTCCTGAGCAGGGTGGTGGCAGCCTGATTCCTGATGGCCCCATGAATCCTGGAGTGCTGCACACCGTTGCCACGGGAAGCAGCGGACACCTCGGCCTCTATCGGTTGGAGACTCAGGTCACCTCCGGCTCGGGCTCGCTGAAGAGTTCAGGACTAGGATCCAATGCCGCCGCCAAGGAGGCCGTGAAAGTCGGCTGTGAATACTTCAAGGCCCACGCCAGCAATGTCAGTGCCTCGGCCAAGGCGGGCGATCACGACTACCACCTTCACTTTGTGGAGTTGCACAACACCGGCCCTTCAGATGCCGTGACCCTTGCCTCCTTTGTCGCGCTTTGCTCAGGAATTCTGGCAAAGCCTGTCCAGGCTCAGATGGTCATCCTTGGGAGCATGAGTCTGGGCGGCAGCATCATCCCCGTCGAAAACCTTGCCGAATCCCTCCAGGTCGCATTCGACGCCGGGGCCAAGCGTATTCTCCTGCCCATGGCCAGTGTCAGAGACATTCCGACGATCCCAGGTGAACTATTCGCCAAGTTCCAGACTGCCTTCTACGCGGACCCCCAAGATGCCGTATTCAAAGCACTCGGGGTTCAGTGACGGACTGGTTCTGACGCATCACATCAGAAGTGTTTTTCTACAATCATTAGCATTCTGGCAAGGTGACAATGGCTAGGCTAGTCAATCACCAGCAGATTCTTGTGTTTGGAATTGATAATTGCAAGTATCGCAACCAAACCAAGCATTTGCGATCCCAAGTGGCCCCCGACCGAATTTCATGAAATGGACTTTACCGGTTTTACAGTTAGGGCAGGATTCCCCATCCGAGTACGCACCAAGCTGGAATTCAGGAACAATGCCTGTTTTCACGGATTGCTTAATTTCTTCTGCGATCAAAGGGTGTGTTGGCTCAATTTGCTGTGCGATGTATTCGAGATATTTTGTTTGAGCCGCGAGGGTTTGAATCACAGATGCGTATTGATCCCGCAATTCCTTACTTGAATGGCGTGCATAGACTTGGTTGACCAGCCAACCTGCAACTATGCCAAGAAAGGCAAAGAGGAAGTTTTCGCGCATTCTGTACCCTTTCTGGGGTGGGAAAGTGGCCGAGGCTGAAATGGTTGGCACGAGGGTTAAGTCTGGTTGATTTTTCCGCAGGCAGAGCATTCAAACTCTTTTGTCGGATTCAGGAGCAATTCCCATGCAGCGTAGTAGTTTCCCTCGCCACAGACGAGGCAATCAAACCAGCCCATCTCTTCAAAACAGATCTCACAATGTCCGGACAGAATTGAATGGGTTCCGCAGTTCCCACAGAATCCTAGGCTATGCGCGGGGTACTCTTCTCGAAGAAGTTCTTCAGCAAGACGGCAGTACCCTTCTACACGTTTATAGGGAATGGTCGAAAAAACATCGGCCTCAATTCTGGGAGAATCGTATTCGAACCTTGATGCAGGCTCCCCGATCCGGTTGCGCGAGAATCGAAGAAGGCCAAGCAACGAGATGGCGGCGACCGAATGATCAAGGGCATTAGGAAGAGGCCGATGCATCAATTGATCTCTGACCTCAGGAAGCTCCTTGAGAATTTGGATCAACCGCTGTTCACCGAGCGACAATTTAAACTTGGCGGTATCAGCTAGCAATCGGTCGATTGTAAAACGAAGACTCGGAAATCGAAGTGCTCCGTCTTTCTCAATAGATTCTGGACTTCCTTCAAGTAGCAGGATGTTGCAAAAGGCTTCAGCGGCTTGGTGAACGCTTAAAATGGCCCATTTTTGGTGGTGGGCTTTGTCATCCTTGGTGATTGCGACTTCTCTGAAGTGCTCCAATGAGTGGCGAATCGAGTCCTTTGAATTCTCCCAGAGCCCTTGGCGGATGGATTTTATTGTTTTTGCAGGGATCATGGTGTGTGCGGCCTAACGCAAGAACCTAACTCGCCACGCCTGCATGGTGACATTAGGCAAAGCCGAGGAAGAGGAAATGAGAGAATGAAAGAAAGGCAATGCAGGCGGAGCCAAAGTTGGGCTAGGGATTAGGCCTCACTTGCGCTTCCGTGGGAATGTAGTCGGTGTCGGATCAAGGTTATCAAGGATTTGACGTTCTCCCCGTAAGTTAGTCCGATTATTCTGTGGAATCCACCTCAATGAAGCAGAGGAGGAGCCATGAGGAAAAGCCGGTTCAGCGAGGAGCAGATCATCCACGCGCTGAAGGAACATGAGGCGGGGACAAAGACGGCGGACATCAGCCGCCGGCTCGGGATCTCGGACCAGACCTTCTACCGATGGAAGGCGAAGTTCGGGGGCCTGGAGGTCTCGGACGCCCGGCGCCTGAAGCATCTGGAGATCGAGAATGCCAAACTCCTGCGGATGCTCGGGCAGCGGGACGTGGATATCGAGGCCCTGAGGTTCCTCCTTCGAAAAAAATTCTGAGGCCCGCCGACCTGCGGAAGGCCGTGGTGTCGTTGAGGCGGGTCTTCCGGGTGAGCGAAAGGCGGGCCTGCCAGGTGGTGGACATGCCGAGGTGCACTTGCCGGTATCGAAGCCGCCGGAAGGAGGTCCCAGGGTTGCGGAAGCGGCTCCTGGAACTGGCGGCAGAGCGGAAGCGGTTCGGCTCTCCAAGGCTCTATCTGCTGCTGAGGCGGGAGGGATTCATGGTGAATCACAAGCGGGTGGAGCGGATCTACAACGAGGAGGGCCTCTGGGTGAGAAAGCGCACTCGGAAGCGGATGAAGGGCGCTCCGCGCCAGGCGCTGCAGCCACCCGTGCGGCCCAACCAGCAATGGGCGATGGACTTCGTATCTGATGCCCTGGCCGAAGGGCGGGCGATCCGAACGCTGAATGTGGTGGACGTGTTCACCCGTGGCCTCGGCGGCACGAGGAAGGCTCGGGATGTCGAGCATGGCCTCGACAATCTGCTCATCAGTTAATGCTTCGGGCCCATAGACTCCGACTGTCTCGGCTGCGGTGAGAATTTCACTAAACAGGCTGCGTTTCATAAGACCTCCTGGTGCCGCTCTGGGCACTCAAAGGCCGGACGCCAAGCTCCCCAGGACTGGACCGGGAACGAACCGCGTAGCGGGTAGAGAGCGGGAAAGGACGCCGTGGCGCACCAGCGTCTTAGGCCAGTGCCAGAGAGGACCAGGGGGTTCAATCCGCAACCTCGGTTGAGAACCCACAACTGAATGAGGGAAAAGATTCTGATGGCTGGTTTTAGCCATTGCAAAAGAAATGAGGCAGCATTTTGTTAGGTATTCCTGTTATCCTTTATTCGTTTTATGCCGTTAAAGTATCTAGAGGTGCCCATGTCTTTCATCACCCCAGGATTAGTGATCGAGCCCGCCTGGCGGACCTTCGTCGCCCTATCGCCTTTGACTCACCAGCTTGCGCTGGGCTGTGAGGTCGCCTTGGTGGCCGCGTCCGCGACGGCCATCGGGTCACGCTTCGCGCTTTCGGTATGCCGGAGATACATCAAAGGCGTTGCGATCGACCCCTTCTGGAAGCGCCTTTTCACCGGTCAACAGCTTCCGCAGCACGAGAAGGACGACGTGATCAATGCCAGGCAAACCGTGAATGATTGGGCGTACCACCACTCCCGCCTGCTGCGATTGGGTCAAAGCCCAGTCTTCAACGGTGTGTTACTTGCGGGCATCGGCGCCCTGGTGGCTCATACCGCCCTGCTCTATCCAGGTCCGCTGGCTCATGGATGGAGCCTGAACGCGCGCCTTCAGGAGAACCGAGTCCCTACGGACCGCCCCCAGCTGCTTCGGGAACGAGAGGCCTGGCTTGATCGTTATGTGAAGGGCTCCTGGAGCCCCATGTCGGAATGGGCGCCTACAGCTCCACCTAACCAGGTTGTGGTCAGAGCCCGCCAAGGCTCTGAGATCGTTGACCAGAGCAGGACCGCTGCACTGGGTGGCTTCGTCTTGCTTGTCGTCGGCAGCTTCATGGCCTTCAAAAAGTGGATCCGTGAAAGCGTCGGAGATCGCGAGCATGGTCGTGCAGCCTGGGCGGCAAGAAGCGAAGTGCGCTTTGAACCCAAGGGCTACTTCAAGCTGCCCATGCGTGTGAGCCAGAATGGCAAACGGGTATGGGAAGACACCTATAAGGCGCCTTGGACAGTGCTCTCTCCAAGCCCAGCTGCGAACTCGTCGCACGGCATTCTTTTGGGCCCCACCGGTAGCGGCAAGGGCGCCTACACCCTCGGCCACTTCTTCGCGACAGCTACAGTTCCCATTTTGTATCAGGACGGAAAAGGGGAGACGCCAGCCCGTCACCTCCGCCCAGAGATGCTCCGGTTCGGAATTCCAGCTAAAAAGCCTAAGGGACTTCCGAGTATGCGCTTCGACCCTATCGGGGAGATCAAGAAAGGCGCGACGGAAAACGAGCGTGCCGATCGTGCGCGCGATTTGGCTAACCTTCTGATCCCGGCACCCAAGGATGGGCAATCTGAAAACTCCTGGATTAAAGAGACAGCCCAGCCCTTGTTGGCTGAGGGTCTCCTGCGAGATCGCTGGAAGCACATGGGCGAGTTGGCGGACGAGGTGGCGGGGCGAAAGCTCCCGCGGATCCTTCAGGACCTTGGATTGCCCGAAGGCTGGATGTTCGGACTTGAAGGAAAGAATGCGATGGAGTACGCCGCTAACGAAATTTCCAACAACACGCAGCCTTATCTCCGCGGTTGGCCTCGGCACGCCTTCAGCGCCTCAGATTTCGAGCTAGAGGACGTGTTCACGAAAGGCTGCTACATCATGTCGGCAACTGAAGACGATCTCCAGAAGATCCCGATCAGGCTCTTCTGGAACCTGCTTTGGGCTAGGGCACAGCGCTCTGACAAGAAAATGCCATGTCTGGTGTTAATCGATGAAGCCATTGCGGCGGGCAGAATCCCCGGGATCATCGAAGCGACCGTCAAACTCCGCGATAGGGGTTTCAGCATCTGGATGGCCTTTCAGACCTATGCGGGCATTGAGACCGTCTATGGCAAGAGTGACGGTGAGACACTGCGCCGAGCCCTGGTCAACTCCATTGTGTTGCTCAACGGATTAGACCCGAAGGACGCGCAGGAGGTGACCCGGGAATTGGGTAACTACACTCACACTGAGAAGAACAAAAAATCAGGAACCACCAACCGGACTGCGCTCCCGTTGATGCCGCTATCTGATCTAAATGACCTCGCTGGTCAGGAAAATGAGTTCTGGGGGATTTTCAGAGGTCGTGGTGTCACCAGCAAGGGGCGTCCCATCATCGCAAAACTCAATGCGATTGAACCCGGCATGTGGAACAGCCTGGCGACTGACGAGGAGTGGGAAGAACAAGAACGAAGGTTCGGGCACTGCCTGGAGATCCAATCCCGTTACAAGTTCCTCCTAGACCCAACCTTTATTCGGATCTCCCAACGCGCCAAAACTGATCGAGACCGTACTGAACTGGAACGCCTCGCTTCGGAATATGGCTTGGAGGGCCTTGAGGAACGAGCCGTCAAGCTGCTATCGACCTCAGATACCCGGGAGGGCGCAGAAGCGAAGAACATCGTGAGGGATGGAATCCATGAAGAACTTGATCTACCCATCGTGACTTTATGAACGAATTCACTCTTAGCCGGTTAACTTGATCTGGTATCTGCTCCACCTGGACGGAATCCCTGCTGGTGGCTTTGAAAACTGGCGGGATGGTGCTGGCTGGGAGAACTGGCGGGCAGATATTGGCCGCACCCTGACGCCCGAGGAGGAAACCGCCCACCGATCCCACACCGAGACCATGCGGAAGGCGCGTGAAGCAGAGAATATGAGCCGGAAGGCAGAGGCCCGGGAACGTGGAAAGAGGGTTTGGGATTCTGCCCTGCCCTGCACCGGTCATCTCTACCTAACCCGAAAGGGCATCAATGCCCACGGTGCGCGGGTCGTATCCACGGGCTACCGCGAGGGTGATCTAGTGGTGCCCTTGCGGGATGTGGAAGGGAAGCTGCACACCCTGCAATTCATCGGGCAGGATGGCGGGAAGCTGTTCATGCCTGGCGGGCGAAAGTGGGGCTGCTACTTCGGAATCGGGAAGCCTTCCCGCGTGCTGTACGTGGCGGAAGGCTTCGCTACCGCTGCTAGCATCCATGAGGCAACCGGGCAGGCCGTTGCCGTCGCCTTTGACGCTGGAAACCTTCAACCTGTGGCACAAGCCCTGAGGGTGAAATACCGGAGCCTGGATCTGGTGATCGCTGCCGATGACGATTACCACACCGAGGGGAACCCTGGACTAACAAAGGCAACAGAAGCCTCCCGGGCTATCGGTGCGCGGATCGCCCTTCCTCGATTTGGTGAGGATCGGCCTGAAGGGGCAACGGACTTCAATGATCTGCACATGGCGCTCGGCCTTGAAGCGGTAAAGGCTTCCCTGGAATTCACCTTCCCTGTTCCCCAGGTTGTAGGGGTATCCCCCGCAAGCGAAGAACGGGATCCCATGGTATGGCCAGAGGCCCAACCCTTAATCTCTCGGGTTGATCCTGATCCCTACCCTATTGCTTCCCTTCCCGACGTGATCCGCGCCGCGGTGCAAGAGGTGCAAGGGTTCGTCCAGGCACCTGTGCCGCTAGTGGCATCTTCGGCCCTTGCAGCCCTGTCTCTGGCAGCCCAAGCGCATTGCGACATGAAGCGGGCAGAGAAGCTGGCGGGGCCTGTGAGCCTGTTCTTGCTGACTATCGCCGATTCCGGCGAGCGCAAATCCACCTGTGATGGATTCTTCACCAAAGTGATCAAGGATTACGAGGCCGAACAGGCTGAGATCTCCAAGCCTTTGGTGAAGAACTACCAAGCCGCCCTAGGTGCATGGAAGGCCAAACGAAGCGGAATCGAGAGTGGGATTCAAGCCCTTGCGAAGGCGGGAAAGGATACCCAGGCCCTTGAACGGCAATTGTGCGATCTCGAACACGATGAACCAGAAGCGCCACGAGTGGCCAGGCTGATTTACGGCGATGCGACACCCGAACAGTTGAAGTGGAGTCTGGCGAAGATGTGGCCCTCTGGCGGGGTGGTATCCAGTGAAGCCGGGATCGTACTAGGGGCCCACGGGATGCGGAGCGAATCCGTGATGATGAACTTGGCGACTCTGAACCAGTTATGGGATGGGGCTGATATTGCTACGGATCGGCGATCCTCTGAATCCTTCACGGTGCGGGGTGTCCGCCTGTCTATCGCCCTCCAGATCCAAGAGGCAACCCTGCGGGCCTTCTTCGATCAATCGGGAACCCTTGCCCGTGGGTCTGGTTTCATGGCGCGGTTCCTGGTGGCCTGGCCTGAATCAACCCAGGGATCCAGGCCTTTCACTGAACCTCCGGAAACCTGGCCCTTCTTGGGTGCCTTCAATCGTCGAATCGAAGCCCTTCTGAACCTTGCGGCACCAATTGACGAAAATGGCGCCTTGAAGCCAACCCAATTGGTTTTCTCACCAGAGGCAAAGGCGGAATGGGTGGCCTTCCACAATCGGATCGAACGTGATCTGGCCAACGGGGAAAGGCTCTGTGACATTCGGGATGTGGCTTCCAAGATCGCAGACAATGCCGCTCGGCTGGCTGCCTTGTTCCATGCCTTCGAGGGTGACGAGGGCTTGGTGGGAATTGGTAGCTTCAGATCCGCTTCCCGGATCGCCGAATGGCACCTAAACGAGGCTAAGCGGTTCTTCGGGGAGTTGGCCTTGCCCGCTGGGTTGGCGGATGCCGCGCGGCTAGATACCTGGCTGGTGAATTACTGCCGGCAGAAGGGATTGAAGGAGGTGCCTACCACGGTGGCCCTTCAGAAAGGCCCTTGGAATCTGAGGAAGAGGTCTAAGTTGGACACCGCCCTGATGGAACTGGTGGAACTTGGCCGTGTCCAGCGCATCGAGGAAGGCAGGCGAAAAATCATCGCCTTGAACCCTTCACTGTTGAACCCTGCGGGGCTTGCTAGTGCTAATCCCGCAAATCCTGCTATTGAACATGCCAATCCAGTGGCTAAAGGGTGGGAGAATTGCGAAAATAGCGAAAATCGCAATAGCAACACTCAGAAGCCCGAAGCCCGAACGCCCTTCAAGGCTGTTTCAGGTGAAGCCTTCACGGTGGAACTGTGACCCCGCAGCATGTTTTGGTGGAGGTGGAAGGGTTGGGCTACCGTTTGGCCCTTCGCCCTGGCGGCCTCCGCCTAACAGGGGAGAGTGAACCGCCGCCCGAAGTACTAGGCCTGATCAGGGAACACCGGGATGCCCTGCTGGCCCTGCTTGAGGATGATGCCCGGCGATGGGCTGCCCATGAGGCGAGCCTAGCCGCGGGCCGGATCGTACCTTTCCAAGCCCACCTGGTGCCCTTGGTGCATCCATCCATCAGGCACCTTGTGGAGGCCCAGGAACCCGTGAAGGGCTCTGGACCCATGGGGGAGCCTGCCTTGAGAACGAGGCAGCCTAGATAGCCCTTGTCCTCCGGCATGATCGGGGCCTCCACCTGGTGGTTCTGAACCGCCGATGTGGATTCCGGGCATCATGCTTCCCATGTGTGGCCGCTACACCTTCACCTTTGACGCTGAGAGCCTGGCCGAAGCCTTCGGCATGGTGCCCTATGGGTTCCACATCCAGAAGGGCTACAACATCGCACCGGGGCAGTACATCGTCATTGTGCGCCCGGAGAAGGGCCACCTGGTGCCTGACGTGGCCTTCTGGGGACTCATCCCTGGCTGGGTCAAGGACCCGAACGTCTTCTCCAAGCCCATCAATGCCCGAGCTGAGACCCTGGAGGAGAAGCCCTCCTTCCGCACGGCCTTCCGCCGGAAGCGTTGCATCATCCCGGCCTCCGGGTTCTACGAGTGGAAGGCTGAGGGGAAGCCGAAGCAACCCTTCTACATCCACCCCACCGATGGAAACCTCTTCGCCTTCGCCGGGCTCATGGAGGACTGGCAGGGACCCAACGGCGAGATCATGGTCAGTGCCTGCATCATCACGACCGAGCCCAACGAACTCATTGCCGGGATCCACAACCGCATGCCGGTGATCCTGCCGAAGGAATCCTGGGGGCTCTGGATGGACCCATCGGCGCAGACCCGAGAGGTCCAGCCCCTGCTGGTGCCCTACCCTGCCGATCTCATCGCCGCGTATCCCGTGAGCAGTGCCGTGGGCAATGTCCGCAACGATGGCCCGGAGTTGATCCTGCCAGTGGCCTAGACCTGTCCTGTCTAACCTACCGGCCTATGCTTGGTGCCCTTGAGGCGCTCATGCTCCACCCTTTCCAGTCCGACACCTTTGACCCCGGAGATCCGGCCCAGATCCAAAGGACAGAATTGGGTGCGCGATGCCATGAGGGCTTCCACATCGGGGCATCAGCCTACTTGGTGGATGGGCAACGCTGGATCCTGTTGCACAGCCCTTATCCCTACCCGTGCTACTACCAGTTCGCCACGAAGTTCCATCGGGTCCTCACCTACCCCATGCCTGATTCCTACGGGAAGGAACCGCACAAGGCTATGTGCGCCTTCGAGGATCATTGGAATGTGGAACGACGGCGGCTGTGGACACTTGAGCCGATGCCAGAACCACCACCCCTCCCGCCTTCATCCCGTCCAGTAGTGCATCAGCGCCAGAGACAGCCTCGAAGATCAGCAAGGGACCAATACACCGCCGCGCTGGCGGGGGCCGTGCCTCTGCCAGGACTAGAACCTTGGACCGAAATTGGTCCTCGGCGGTGACTTGCACCGTGCCCCCGCTTTTTCGGGATGTGGTAAAGATGCGGTAACAACAAAAACGGCCACTTTCCAAGGTGGCCGTAAGTGTTGTATTGATTGGAGCCAACTACAGGATTCGAACCTGCGACCTGCTGATTACGAATCAGCTGCTCTACCAACTGAGCTAAGTTGGCGCTCAGCTTTCAGTTTGCCCTGGGAGGGCGCTGGAATCAACCGAGAGCTCACCACGACGCCCGCCGCCCCGCGCGGCGCCGTGGGGGGTCGTGTGAGCTCTACAGTTCTACCGGCCGAACCCGGCGGGCAGCTTCATGGCCAGGTTCTTGACCAGGAAGGCCCACTCGTCGGCGCGTTCGGCGATCTGCTTGGCGGTGGGCTTGCCGGCGCCGTGGCCAGCGTTGGTCTCGATGCGGGTGAGCACGGGGCCGGGACCGGCCTGGTCGGCCTGGAGGGTGGCGATGAACTTGTGGCTGTGGGCGGGCACCACGCGGTCATCGTGGTCCCCGGTGGTCACCAGGGTCGGGGGATACTTCACGCCGGGTTTCAGGTTCTGGAGGGGGCTGTAGGTCATGAGGTACCTGAAGCCGTCCGGATCGTCGGAGCAGTCGTAGTCGCTCTTCCACATCCAGCCGATGGTGAACCGGTGGTAGCGCAGCATGTCCATGACGCCCACGGCGGGCAGCGCCGCGCCGAAGAGGTCGGGCCGCTGGGTGAGGCAGGCCCCCACGAGGAGTCCGCCGTTGGAGCCGCCGTGGATGGCCAGCCTGGGGGTGGATGTGTACTTCTCCTGGATGAGCCACTCGGCGGCGGCGATGAAGTCGTCGAAGACGTTCTGCTTGTGGCGCAGCCTGCCTGCGTCGTACCAGTCGCGGCCGTACTCGCTGCCCCCGCGCAGGCAGGCCTCCGCGTAGATACCGCCCATCTCCAGCCAGGCCACGGTGGCAGGGCTGAACCGGGGGCTGGCGAAAATGTTGAAGCCGCCGTAGCCGTAAAGCAGGGTGGGATTCTGGCCGTCGAGCTTGAGGCCCTTCCGGTAGGCCAGGAAGAGGGGGATCCTGGTGCCGTCCTTGCTGGGGTAGAAGACTTCCTTCACCTCGAAGGCGGCGGGGTCGAAGGCCACCTTGGCCTGGCGGAAGACCTCGCTCCTGCCGCTGGCGAAGTCGTAGTGATAGAGGGTCGTGGGAAGGTTGTAGCTGGTGAACCCGTAGAAGGCCTCGGTGTCCTCGCGGCGGCCGCCGAAGCCAGCGAGGGAGCCCAGGCCCGGCAGGGCGATCTCGCGTTCCTGCTTGCCGTTCAGGTCGTAGAGACGCACTGTATTCAAGGCATCGATACGCCAGGTGGCGGCAAAGCGGTTCGCCACGAGGTTCACGCCCGCCAGCACGTCCCTGCCGGGGGCCTCGGGGATCAGGGTCTTCCAGTCCTTCGGCTCGGGCCTGCCGCGCTCGATGGCCACCAGGCGGCCGCGCGCGGCGCCCTGGTCGGTAAAGACATAGAAGGTGGCGCCGTCGTTGCCCACCACGCGGTAGGTGGCGTCGAACTTGTCCAGCCAGGGCTCAACCTGGGCGTCGGGCCTGGCCAGGTCCTTGAGGAAGATGCGGCTGCGGCGATCCGTGCCCTGGTTCTGGTAGATCACGAGCCAGCGGCCGTCATCGGTGACGTGGGCGCCGAAGCCCCAGTCCGGCTGGTCGGGCCGCTCGTAGACCACGACATCCTTCGCCACCGGCTCACCCAGCCTGTGGAAGAAGAGCTGCTGGTTCTTGAAGACGCCGGTCAGGGCGCTGCGGTCCTTGGGCAGGGGGTAGCGGGTGTAGTAGAAGCCGCTGCCATCCTTGGCCCAGCCGCCCACGCCGTTGCGGCCCAGGGGCAGTTCGTCGGCCAGGTCCTGGCCGGTTTCCACACTCCGCACCTTCCACACGTTCAGGTCCGCGCCACCCTTGGACAGGGAGTAGGCCATGAAGCGGCCGTCCTCGGTGAACACCGTGCCGCCCAGGGACACGATGCCATCGGCGCTGAGGGTGTTGGGATCCAGCAACACCCTGCCCTTGTCCTTGAGGTCCGTCGTGACGTAGAGCACGGCCTGGTTCTGGAGTCCGGTGTTGCAGGTGTAGGTGTAGAACTTCCCCCGCTTGCTGGGGGCGCCGTACTTCTCGTAGTCCCACAACTTCGTGAGCCTCGCCTCGATGGCCTTCCGCTCGGGGATCCCGGCGAGGTAGGCCCGGGTCACTTGGTTCTGGGCCTCCACCCAGGCGGCGGTTTCCGGGGAGCGGTCGTCCTCCAGCCAGCGGTAGGGATCGGCCACCTTGGTGCCGTGGTAGTCCTCCACCACGTCGCCCTTGCGGGTGGCGGGATAGGTCAGGGGCGCCTGGGCCAGGAGGGCCATGGCGGCGAGGGCCAGCAGGCAGGATCGGAACGGGGCCGGGGTCATGCGGAAGCCTCCTGGGGACGGTCCCTCAGGATACCTCGTAACACAAGGTCAAGGCATCCTCAGGGCTTCATGCCCAGGTTCTTCACCAGGAAGGCCAGGACGTCGGCCCGCTCGGCGATGGCCTTGTCCGTGGGCTTGCCGGCGCCGTGGCCCGCGCTGACCTCGATACGGGTGAGGATGGGCGCGGGTCCGGCCTGGGCGGCCTGCAGGGTGGCCGTGAACTTGTGGCTGTGGGCGGGCACCACGCGGTCGTCGTGGTCGCCGGTGGTAATCAGGGTGGGCGGATAGCTCACGCCGGGCTTGATGGTGTGCAGGGGCGAGTACTTCATGAGGGTGTCGAAGCCCTCCCTGGTCTCGCTGCTGCCGTAGTCGCTCTTCCAGCCCCAGCCGAGGGTGAACCTGTGGAAGCGCAGCATGTCCATGACCCCCACCTCGGGCACCGCCGCGCCGAAGAGGTCGGGCCGCTGGGTGAGGCAGGCCCCCACCAGCAGGCCGCCATTGCTGCCGCCGTTGATGGCGAGTCTCGGGGTCGAAGTCACCTTGTGCGCGATGAGCCACTCGGCGGCGGCGATGAAGTCGTCGAAGACATTCTGCTTCTTCTCCTTCCGACCCGCGTCGTACCAGTCCAGGCCGTACTCGCCGCCCCCCCGCAGGTTGGCCATGGCGTAGACGCCCCCCATTTCCAGCCAGACCATGCGGGAGACGGAAAAACTCGGCGTCAGCGGCACGTTGAAGCCGCCGTAGCCGTAAAGCAGGGTGGGGTTCCGGCCGTCCAGCTTCAGGCCCTTCCTGTGGACCAGGAACATCGGGACCTTCGTACCGTCCTTGCTCGGGTAGAAGACCTGCTTCACCTCGTAGTCCGCCGGTTCGAAGGCCACCTTCGGGGTGCGGAAGACGGTGCTCTTCCCCGATTTCAGGTCCAGCCGGTAGATGGTGCCGGGATAGGTGAAGCTGCCGAAGGTGTAGAAGGTCTCGGTGTCCTCGCGCCGGCCCCCGAACCCGCCGGCCGTGCCCAGGGCCGGCAGGGCGAGCGAACCGGTCGCCCTGCCCTTCAGATCGTAGAACTCCACGGCGGAGTGGGCATCCCGCATCCAGGTGGCCACGAAGCGCCCGCCCACCAGGGACACGGATTCCAGCACGTCCTTGCCCTTGGCCTGGGGGATGAGCTCGGTCCACTGGGCGGGATCGGTCTCGCCCTTGCGGATGGCCACCAGCCGGTTGCGCGGGGCGCCCTGGTTGGTGCTCACGAAGAACCGGTCGCCCTCGTTGTCCACCACATTGTAGGTGGCGTCCATCTTGTCGAGGAAGGGCTCCACGGGGCTGTCCGGCCTGGACAGGTCCTTGAGATACAGGCTGCTCTCGGGATTGGTCCCCTTGCCGCAGGAGATGACCAGCCAGCGGCCGTCGTCGGTGACCGATCCGCCCAGGTACCACTCGGGCTGGTCGGGACGCTGGTAGACGAGGATGTCCTTGGCCTGGGGCGTGCCCAGCCTGTGGAAGCAGAGCTGGTGGTTGTTGTTCACTCCCGTGAGGGACCCGCCGCCCCTGGGAGCCTCGTAGCGGCTGTAGTAGAACCCGCTGCCATCCTTGAGCCAGGAGGCGCCGCTGGCCTTGGACCACTGGATCTCATCAGAAAGGTCCTTGCCGGTGGCCACGTCCCGGACCTTCCAGGTCTGCCAGTCGGACCCGGCCACGGAGATGGAGTAGGCCATGAGGCTGCCATCCTCCGTCATGCTCACCCCGCTGAGCGCCACCGTGCCGTCCTTGCTCAGCGTGTTGGGGTCGAGAAGGATCCGGCCCTTGGCCTTGGGATCCTCCGTGACGTAGAGCACCGCCTGGTTCTGCAGGCCCGAGTTGTAGGAATAGAAGTAGCGCTTCCCGCGCTTGAAGGGGGCGCTGTACTTCTCGAAATCCCAGAGCTTGGTGATGCGCTCCCGGATCTTCTCCCGCTGGGGGATCTGCGCGAGGTAGGCGAAGGTGACCTGGTTTTGGGCCTCCACCCAGGCCTTGGTCTCGGCGCTGTTGTCGTCCTCCAGCCAGCGGTAGGGGTCGGCCACCGGGGTGCCGAAGAAGTCGTCCACCACGTCGCCCTTCCGGGTCGGCGGATAGCGGAGGGGGGCCTGGGCGGCGAGGGCGGTGGTGATGGCAAGGGCCATGGCGAGGATCCTCATGCAAGAGCCTCCGGGGGGAGCCATTCTCACACCGATCCGTGGATGAATCCCAGCCGTGCAAGGGCGGCCGCTTGGTGGTAGGGTGCGGGCAGCTTCGGAGTGTGTCCCAGGAGGTTCGATTTGGTCCCGCCATCCAGCAAGAAGGTCTTCGTCCTCGATACGAACGTCCTCCTGCATGACCCGAATTCCATCCTCCACTTCCAGGAACACGACGTGGTCCTCCCCATCGTGGTCATCGAGGAGGTGGACCACTTCAAGAAGGACCAGACCGAAGTCGGACGCAATGCCCGCAGCGTCTCCCGCCTGCTGGACAAGCTGCGGGCCACCGGCAGCCTCAGCCGGGGTGTGCCCCTGGACGGCGGCGGCACGCTCAAGGTCGATGTGGCGGCCCACAGCCTGGATATCGGCATCCTGTCGGCGGACAAGCACAAGGCCGACAACCAGATCCTGGCCTGCGCCCGGGAGCTGCTGCACACCTGCAAGGACCGGGTGGTCCTGGTCACCAAGGACACGAACCTCCGCATCAAGGCCGACGCCATCGGCGTGCAGGCCGAGGACTACACCACGGACCGGGTGGAAGTGGACGAGCTCTACACCGGCCACAAGACCTGGGACGTGGATCCAGCAAAGGTGGACCTGCTCTACGACGGGGGCCTCCAGCCCGACGCCGAGCTGAACCTCTACCCCAACCAGTTCCTCACCCTGGTGGACCAGACCAACCCCAGCCACACGGCCCTGGCCCGGTTCATGGCCGGCGAGGGCTTGCTGCGGCCCCTGCGCCGCATGGAGTCCTACCCCTGGGGCATCAAGCCCCGGAACCGCGAGCAGCAGTTCGCCATGGAACTGCTCCTGGACCCCACCGTCCAGGTGGTCACGCTGCTGGGCAAGGCCGGCACCGGCAAGACCCTGATGGCCATGGCCGCGGGCCTGCAGCAGGTGGTGGACGATGAGGCCTACGACAAGATCCTCGTGAGCCGGCCCGTGATGCCCATGGGCCGCGACCTGGGGTACCTGCCCGGGGACATCAGCGAGAAGCTGCGGCCCTACATGCAGCCCATCTACGACAACCTCGAGTTCATCGTGGGGGCGAACACCGAGGCCCGGCGCCGCACCACCATGACCGCCAGCCAGCTGGAGGAGGCGGGCTACCTCAGCGTCGAGCCCCTCACCTACATCCGGGGCCGCAGCATCCCCAAGCAGTACCTGGTGGTGGACGAGGCCCAGAACCTCACACCGCACGAGGTGAAGACCATCCTCACCAGGGCCGGGGAGGGCACCAAGGTGATCATCACGGGGGACCCCCACCAGATCGACAACCCCTACGTGGATGCCAGCACCAACGGCCTCAGCTTCCTGGCGGAGCACTTCAAGCACCTCGACATCTCCGGCCACGTGACCCTCCAGAAGGGCGAGCGGAGCAAGCTGGCCGAGCTGGCGAGCAACCTCCTGTAGGAGCCGTCATGGCGGATTCATCCTGGGACAACGGTGGCCGCGGGGTTCCCGTCCGGGCGGGGCTGCCCCTCTGGGGCAAGATCGCCCTTGGCTGCGGGGTCACCTTCCTGGTGGTCCTCATGACCTGCATTGGCGGGGTGGCCTATCTCGGGCACAAGGCCAAGACCGACCCGGACTGGTTCAAGCAGAAGGCCAAGGGGGTCCTCAGCCTCGCCCTCGACAAGATGCGCCCGGACTGGGAAGACTTCCGCACCGTCGTGGAGCAGCTCCGATCGCCGGAGGGCTGCCAGGCCCTCTATGCCGCCAACCCCGGCCTCGCGAAGACCTGGCCCAGCCAGGCGGACTTCCTGGAGGCCGCCTCCCGGTGGCACAAGGAGATCGTCTCCGCCCCGGACCTGAGCCCGGAGGTCATGGAGCACGGCGGCCTCCAGATCAACCGCGATTTCAACGGGCGCGTGCGCGTGGGCTGGAGCCCGAGGTCCGGCCGGGCCGTCTACGTCACCTTCGAAAGTGTCCGAAAGCCCGACGACAAGGGGCCCCGGAAGGTCGCCGAGCTCGACGTCCGCTAGAAACCTGCAAGTCTCTAGGCCCTTCCGCATTGAGCCTGCAGGGGTTTTCAGCCAAGATTCAGGCATGACTGCTGCTTCCGGTTCCGTCTCCGATGCCCTGGCCCTGCTTTTGAAGGGCTCCGTGACCTGCCACAAGGTCGAGCAGCTGGAGGCGAAGCTGAAGGAAGGCCGGCCCCTTCGGATCAAGACGGGCTTCGACCCCACGGCCCCGGATCTGCATCTCGGCCACGGGGTGCTCATCCGCAAAATGGCCCAGTTCCAGGAGCTGGGCCACGAGGTCACCTTCCTCATCGGCGACTTCACGGGCCTCATCGGCGATCCCACGGGCAAGAAGGCCACCCGGCCCCCCCTCAGCCGGGCCGAGGTCATGGCCAATGCGGAGACCTACAAGGCCCAGGTCTTCAAGATCCTCGATCCCGTGAAGACCAGGATCCGCTTCAACAGCGAATGGTTCGGCAACCTGGCCGGAGAGGGCTGGATCCGCCTGGCCTCCCGGTTCACCCTGGCCCAGATGCTCGAGCGCAACGATTTCGCCAGGCGCATGGAGGCCCGCGAACCCATCGCCCTCCACGAGCTGCTCTATCCCCTCACCCAGGCCTACGATTCCGTCGCCCTGGAGGCGGACGTGGAACTGGGCGGCAATGACCAGCTCTTCAACCTCATGCAGGGCCGCATCCTCCAGGAGGCCTCGGGCCAGCAGCCCCAGGTGGTGCTCACGGTGCCCCTGCTGCTCGGCCTCGACGGAGTCGAGAAGATGTCCAAGTCCCTGGGCAACTACATCGGGTTCATGGAGGATCCCGATACCCAGTACGGCAAGGCCATGAGCATCAGCGACACCCTCATGTGGGACTGGTACCTGCTGCTCACAGACCGGCTGCCCGCCGAGATCGAGGTCCTCAGGCAGGGCCATCCCATGGATGCCAAGAAGGCCCTGGCCCGGCAGATCGTGTCGGACTTCCACGGGCTCGCCACCGGGCGGGACGCAGAGGAGCGCTGGATCCGCCGCTTCTCCGAGCGCAGCCAGGAGCAGGCCCCCGAGGTGGCGGTGCCCGCCACCGAGGGTGAGGTTCCCCTGGCCCGCCTGCTGGTGGAGCGGGGCCTGGCCGGGAGCCGCAAGGAGGCGGAGCGCCTCATCGCCCAGGGCGCCGTGAGCCTGGACGGGCAGAAGTCCGCAGATCCAGCCCTGAGGCTGGCGCTGCGGTCCGGCCAGTCGGTCCTGGTGAAAGTGGGCAAACTCAAGCTCGAGCGATGGATGGTCACATGAGTCTTTCGGCCCTCACGGATCTCTTCGCCCGCCATCGGGCCCGCGCCACCGGTCTCTGGAGGCTGGGGCAGGAACCCCACCGCACGGTCTTCATGGAGGCCGGGGACATCGTCTTCGCCGCCAGCACCCATCCGCTGGACCGGCTGACCCACCTGCTGGTGGAGCGGGGCCGGATCACCCAGGCCCAGCTCGACTACGCCATGGCCAACCTCAATCCGGCCATGTCCATCGGGAAGAACCTCATCGAGATGGGGTTCATCACCCAGCGGGACCTCCTGGATGTCGCCCGGGCCCAGGTGGAGCGGGTGGTCTGGGCCAGCATCGCCACCGCCGGCGAGACCCCGGCCTTCGAGGCCAAGGATCTCGACGTCACCACGGTCCGCCTCCCCTTCGACACCCCGGCCATGCTGCTCACGGGCGTCCTCAACCTCATGGACCGCGAGCGGGTCCTGGAGGAGCTCGGGCCCTTGAACCAGGTGGTCGTCCTGGAAGGTCGCCGCCACCAGGAACTGACCCTGCCCCCGGACCTGGCCAAACTGCCCAGCCTCCTGGACGGCAGCCGCACCCTGCTGGAACTGAGCCGGGAATCCGGCGTGGAGCCCTTCCGGCTGGGCGCCTTCATTCTCTTCCTCCGCGAAATGGGCTGGGCACGCCTCCATGAGCTGCCCCCCCTGGATCGAAGGGCCCTGGAGATGGCCATGGACCCCACCGACCACAGCATCACGCCCGCCCTTCCGGAGCCCCCGGCGGCACCCCAGCCCTCCCTCTTCTCGGAGATCCACGCCAGCCAGCATCCCACCACCAACCTGGAGCACCTCTCCAAGGCGCTGGACGCGCTGGGCCCCGAGGACGAAGTCGAAGATCTGCCCTGGACCGTTCCGGAGCCACCGGACCCCGAACCGGCCCTGCCCATCCAGCATGAGATCACGGGGAGGAACGAGGTCCCCCCCCCTCCGGCCCCGTTGGAGCCCGCCTCGGCATCCCCCGCTCGGCGCCCCCTGATCCTGGTTGGGGCCCTGCTTGGCGCCCTGATGGTTCTCGGGGGGCTCTGGGTCGGGACCGGCCGGTTCAGGCGCTCCCACCCGGGGGCACCACCCGTATCGAAGGCTGCGGCGGCCCCGGCCAAGCCCCTGGTGGCGGTCAAGCCGGTCGCCGTGGCCCCGGAACCTGCGAAACCCGATCCGGCCCTGGCTTCTGGTGCAAAGCCCGAACCTGTCACACCTCAGCCTGTGCCCCCCAGCCTTCCTGCCCCCAAGCGGGAACCCCTCGTCCCCTCCAGGGTCGAACGCCTTGAGACCATCACCCAAGGCGACTGGAAGAAGGCCGTGTCCCAGGGCTCAGTCCTGGCCGGGTCCATCCAGAGCCGCTGGACCCTTCGTCTGGAGATCGCCTGCCAGGGGCAGACCATCCAGCGGGCCGCCGAACTCCTGAAGGGCCAGGACCCGGACCTCTTCCTCATGCCCATGGCCATGCGGGACGGCCGGACCTGCTACCAGATCTTCTTCGGGTCGTTCGGATCCGAGGCCGCCGCCCGGGAGGCCGCCCGGAAACTCCCGGCTCCCTTCCTGGCCGAGGGGAACCGGCCCAAGCCCTACCGGGTGTCCCAGATTCCCGATCGTCAATAGCCGATTCTAAATACAACGAACGCAAGATATATCACTATTCAAATGACTGATCCTTTACAAACGGTCAAGCTTCGTCCATACTTATATGTATACGAGCGGGTCCATTAAATACGACGCCTTAATCTATTAAATCTTCTGGAGTCCGATGACGTCCCCCTTCCATCCCACCAACTGGAGTCAGGCCTGCGTGTCGTGGATCCACGAGATCCAGATCGCCTTCGACCCCCCAGTCCCGGTGGAACCTGGCAGAGGCGGGATCCTTCGGCTCATGCGCTGGAGCACCCCCCGCGTGGCGACCCTGGTCGCCCTCAGTTTCACCATCCATTGCACCCGGCCCCCGGGCTCCCTTCCCCTGGCCCAGGCCGGCTACCGGAACGGAACCCCCTCCCAGGAGGGGCAGGCCTACCTGGAAGAGGGTATTGCCAGCTGGTATGGCGGGAACGATGACGGATTCGCCGGAAGACCTACGGCCAGCGGTGAAATTTTCGACCCTGACCAATACACCTGCGCTCACCGCACGCTTCCCCTGGGCAGTTTCGTGGAAGTCGAGAACCTGGATAACCACCGGCGGGTCGTCCTGCGCGTGAACGACCGAGGTCCTTTCATGAAGGGCAGGATTCTGGACCTCTCCAAGCGAGGAGCCCAGGAACTGGGCATTGTGGGTCAGGGGACCTCCAGGGTCCGCCTACGATCCGTCGATGCCATGGGCCTTCCCACCACCCTGGACCTGGCTGCAAGTCAGGCGAATCCCTTTGTCATACAGGTGGCTTCACTTTCAGATCCCAATAATATTGATGCACTTACAAACGAACTTGAGAATACCTTCGGCATTGTCACCCTTCAAAATGCCATCACCCGAAGTGGCTTGTCCGTGAAGCGTGTCCGCGTGGGCAGCTACACCACCCGCCAGGACGCCGAACAGGCCGCCGAAAGAATCGCCAAGCTCCTGAAGGACCGCGGTGTCGAACCCTTCATCACCCGCCAGCGCTGATTCCCTGCACCCCTTCCTGGTCATTCCGGCCGGAGGCCGGGGCTTGCGGATGGGAGGGGGACTCCCCAAGCAATTCAGGGACTGGGATGGGCGGCCGCTGCTCCAGGTGACCGTGGAGGCCTTCCTGGCCCCAGGCATGCCGCCCCTGGCCGGCATCGCCCTGGCCGTTCCCGAGACCCACCTGGAGGAGGCCCGCACCTGGTCCTTCGAGGTGCCCTGCACGGTCGTGCCCGGCGGCGCCACCCGGCAGGAATCGGTGTGGCTGGCACTCCGGACCCTGCCCGGCAGGCCCCTCGCCCCCGTGATGATCCATGATGCCGTGAGACCCTTCCCGCCGGCCGCCCCGCTCTGGGAGGCGCTCGAGGCGCTCAACCTGTTTGACGGCGTCCTGCTGGGCGAAGCCTCCACGGATACCCTCAAACGGGTGGACCGGCTGGGCCGGGTGCTGCGCACTGAGCCGAGAGAGGAATTCTACCGGGCCCAGACCCCGCAGATCGCGCGGCTCAGCACCTGGCTCCATGCCTTCCGGGCCGCCGAAGAGGATGGCTTCGTGGGCACGGATGACGTGTCCCTGCTCGAGCGCCTGGGTCTGGCCGTGAAGCTCATCCCCAGTCCCAGTTCCAATCTGAAGCTCACCACCCCCGAGGACTGGCAACGGGCTCGCCCCCAATGACCACAGGGTGTGGTGATGTGACCTACAGCCCTCATCGGCTTGTGCCTATCCAAATATTGAAATGATTTAGCTAAAATAAAGGCACGAAACTGGCTAGTAATGTAGCGAGGCCCCACCATGCCCCGCTGCACCACACCCCAGACCCTCAGCCGCGAGATCCAGATCTCGGGCCGGGGTCTGCATGGCAACCGCCCCTGCTCCGTGCGCCTGGTGCCCGTGGCGAACCCCTCGGGGCTGGTCTTCGTCCACACGCCTACCGGGACCGAGATCCCCGCCCGGGCCGAGCTGGCCGGTGATCTCGTCCTGGCCACCACCCTGCTGAAGGAGGGTGTGCGGCTCCAGACCGTCGAGCACCTGCTGTCCGCCCTGGCCGGCCTGGAGGTGGAGCATCTCCGCATCGAGGTGGATGCCGAGGAACTCCCCATCCTCGACGGCAGCGCCGCCCCCTGGGTGGATGCCATCCTGCAGGCGGGCATCCAGGCCCTCGAAGGCCGCCGGCGCTTCATGAAGATCACGCGGCCCGTGGAGATCCGGGATGGGAACCGCTGGATCCGCACCCTCCCCTTCGACGGCCTGCGCCTGCGCTACGTCATCGATTTCCCCATCCCCGCCCTGGGCCGCCAGAGCCGCGAACTGAGCCTCACTCCGGACAAGTACCGCCGTGAACTGGGCTCCGCCCGCACCTTCTGCCTGGCCCAGGAGGTCGACCAGCTGCGAGCCCGCGGCCTGGCCCTGGGCGGCAGCCTCGAGAACGCCGTGGTCTTTGCCGCCGACGGCCCCCTGAACGACTCCCTCCGCTACGAAGACGAGGCCGTGCGGCACAAGATGCTCGACCTGGTGGGCGACCTGGCCCTTCTGGGCGCGCCACTGCTGGGCCTCGTGGAGGCCCATGCGGCCGGCCACGCCATGCACGTGGCCCTGGTCAAGGCGATCCTCGCGGACCCCAGCTGCTGGGAGTGGACCGAAGAAGCCGAATCCGCTGAGGTGCGGTTCTTCTTCCAGCCCCTGGTGGCCCAGCCGGCCTGAGGTCCGACTGGCCCAGTAGCCCGGGGCCCTGAATTTCAGCTTGCGGCCTCTCCCCGGAAGCTGGCAGGATGAACATTCCACCCGAGAGGTGCATAGGTGTTACTTCATCTCCATCACTGACCTGACCAGGCGGGCCGACGTGCCCGGGTGGGTGGCCGCGTTGGCCAGGAGCGGAGAGGCAGAAGGAGATACCCGGAAGACCGTGGAGGCCATCCTGGCGGATGTGCGCCGGGACGGACTGCAGGCCGCCCTGAGCTGGACCCAGCGGCTGGATGGCGTGCTGCTGGATCCAGCCGCCCTCCGCGTCCCGGCGTCCTCGCTGCAGGCGGCCCGAGCGGACCTGGACCGGGACCAACCGGACCTTATGGCGGCCCTCCGCCAGATGATCGGGAGTGTGCGCCGTTTCGCCGAAGGCCAGCGGCACTGTCTCCGGGATCTGGACCTGCCCCTGCCTGGCGGCGGCTCCGTGGGCGAGCGCTGGTGCCCCCTCGGCACGGCGGGTGTCTATATCCCCGGCGGACGCGCCTTCTATCCTTCCACCCTGGCCATGACCGTCATTCCCGCCCAGGTCGCCGGGGTGGCGCGCATCGTGGGCGTCACACCGCCCAAGAATCAACCCACCCTGCCCGGGGCCTGGGGGATCGACCCCCTGGTGCTGGCCTGTGCGGCGGAACTGGGGCTCACGGAGCTCTATCCCTTCGGGGGCGCCCAGGCCCTGGGCTGGCTGGCCCATGGCGAACCGGCCGTGGACCTCATCGCCGGGCCGGGCAACCGGTTCGTGGCCGAGGCCAAGCGGCAATTGATCGGAACCTGTGGCATCGATGCCCTGGCGGGCCCCACGGAGCTGCTGGTGATCGCGGATGAAAGCGGCGATCCCGCCAGGATCGCCGAGGACCTGCTGGCCCAGGCCGAGCACGATCCCGATGCCGCCGCGGTGCTGGTGAGTGCCGATCGCGCCCTGCTGGAGGATGTGGCCCGGGAGTTGAAGGCCCGCACCGAGGCCTCGCCCCGCCGGCCCATCCTCGAGCAGAGCCTGGCCGCCCACGGAAGGCTGGTCCGGGCCGACCGGGAGCTCGCCCTGGCCCTGGCCCAGGCCTGGGCCCCGGAGCACCTGGAACTCTGCGTGAAGGATCCTGATAACTGGCTGCCGGGGCTCACCCATGCCGGCGCCGTGTTCATCGGCAGCGCCAGTGCCGAGGCCTTCGGTGACTACGGCGCTGGGCCGAACCACGTGCTTCCCACCAATCGCACGGCCCGCTACACCAGCCCCCTCGGCGTGGCCACCTTCCTCAAGCGACAGAGCCTGATCCGCCTGTCCGTCGGGGATGCGGCGGACATGGCCCCCTGGGTGGAGCGGCTGGCGGAGGCCGAGGGGCTCCCGCACCATGCCCGCAGCGCGGCCCTGCGCGCCCGCCATCGCCCCTAGGCGGCGCCCCCCCGGAACCTTCGCACCGCCGCTCGCTGGAAAGCCTGCCCTTCCCGCCCCCACCAGAGCTCCTCATGCCGCTCCTCCGCCCAGACCTGTCCGACCTGCCCGCCTACCAGCGGCCCGCCGAACCCCCGGCCGGTCTGCGCCTGCACATGAACGAGGCCCCCTCGGACTGGTCGGAGGCCTCCCGCGAGGCCCTCCTGGCGAGGCTGCGCGACCTGCCCTTCAACCTCTATCCGGAGCGTCAGGGCGAACTCAGCGAGCGCCTGCGGAAGCGTCTGGGCGCGCCCGAAGGGGGCCTGCTGCTGGGCCCTTCCTCCGGCGCCCTGCTGGATCTGGTGGCCATGGCCGGCCTCTGCGCCGGGGACACGGTCGCCATCCCCGATCCGGGCTTCAGCCTCTATCCGCTCCTGGCACGGAGGCATGGCGGGCGCGTCCGGCTGGTGCCCCAGGGGACGGGCTTTCCCCTGGAGCCCTGGTTCCAGGCACTGGACTGCCGGCAGCTCTGGCTCACCCTCCCCAACAACCCCACGGGCGCCTGGCTGCCGCCCGAGGCCCTCGAACCCCTGCTGGCCGCCGCCGCCGCCCTGCCCGAACCCCCCCTGGTGGTGCTCGACGAGGCCTACGCCGAATTCGGCTCGGCCACCCACCGGCTCGCCGTGGACCGCTACCCGAACCTGCTGCTGCTGCGCACCTTCAGCAAGGCCCTGGCCTCGGCCGCCTGGCGCCTAGGCTACCTGCTGGGCGATCCGGCCCTGATCTCGAGGCTCGCCGCGCTCCAGCTGCCCTACTCCCTCCCGGCGGCCAGCCTCGAGGCGCTGGACGTGGCCCTGGACTTCGCCGCCGAGTTCGAGGCGGCCGTGCGGGCGGTGCCCGAGCGGCGTGATCGCCTCTCCGCCGCGCTCTCGGCCCATCAAGTGGCGCCCAGCGCCGCCAACTTCCTCCACATCGCGCCGGATCCCTCGAAGGCCCTGGCGGCCGCAGACATGAAGGTCCGCCGCCTCCCCGGGGCCGATGCGGCCCGCGTCACCCTCCCTTCCGAGGCAGACACCGCCCGCGTGGCCGCGGCCCTTGGCGCCGCGCTGCCCGCCCCGGCGCCCCGGCCCCGACGGCGGCTGCTGGCCCTGGACATCGACGGCGTGCTCATCGACGCGGACCGCAGCTTCATGGAGGCCGTGGCCCGCGCCCTGGCCGAACTGCGCCCCGCCCTGCCCTGGTCCGACGAGGCCTTCCGGGCCTTCAAGCGCCTGGGGGGATTCAACAACGATTTCCGCCTCACCGCCGGGGCCCTGGCCCTGGCGGAAGCCTTTGGCGACGTGGATCTCCCGGCGCTGATCGAGGGCACCAAGGGCGGCGGCTTCCCGGAACTCGAGGCCCGAATCCAGGCCCTCGAACCCGCGGCGCAGAGGGTCGTCCAGAAGCACTACGCCGAGACCATCCGACTGGAGCGGCCCCTGGTGACCCTCGAGGAGCTCCGGTCCACGGGGCGGGATCTGGCGGTCCTCACGGGACGGCCCCCGGAGGAGCTCATCCTGGCCTGGCAAGTGCTGGGCTTCGAGCTCCCCGCGGTCTGCGATGCCGCGCCCCACCTCCGCAAGCCAGAGCCCGCTGGACTCCTGCAACTGGCGGACGCCTTCCGCGCCGAGGAGATCCTGTTCGTGGGCGACACCATCGACGACGCCCGCTGCCTGCGCGCCGCCGCGGGCCTGCGACCCGAACTCGACTGGCGGTTTGCGGCCGTGGGTCCGGACCGCCTCCGCTTCGCCCTGCCCGGGGATGCCCAATCCGCGAGCCTTCGCGACCTTCTGCCGATGCTGAACCAGGAGCTGCCATGAGGACTGCCACCCTCCACCGCGCCACCGCCGAGACCGAGGTGAGGCTCACCCTGCACCTTGATGGAGGCGAGGCCCGGATCCAGACCGGCCTCGGCTACTTCGACCACATGCTGATGCAGCTGGCCCGGCACGGGGGCTTCGGCCTCCTCGTGGAGGCCAAGGGGGACCTGCCCGTGGACAGCCACCACCTCGTGGAGGACGTGGGCCTCTGTCTGGGCGACGCCCTCAGGGAGGCCCTGGGCGACCGCTCCGGCCTCGCCCGCTTCGCCCACGCCTACGTGCCGCTGGATGAGGCCCTGGCCCGGGTGGTCGTGGACCTCTCCGGCCGACCCTGGTGCGAATTCCATGCGGACCTGCCACCCATCATCCTGGGCGACGGGTTCCAGGTGGAGATGGTCCGGGAATTCTTCGTGGCGCTGGCCATGCGGGGAGGCCTCGCCATCCACGCCGACCTGCTGCGCGGGGTGAACAACCACCACAAGGTGGAAGCCCTGTTCAAGGCCCTGGCCCGGGCCCTGCGCCAGGCCACCCGCATCGAGGGCGGCGGCATCCCCTCCACCAAGGGGACCCTGTCCGCATGAGTTCCGCACCCATCACCCTCATCGACTACGACGCCGGCAATCTGGCCTCGCTGGAAGGCGCCCTGGACCGCCTGGGCCTGGTCCATCGGCGGGCCGCGACCCCCGATCAGGCCGCCCTGAACGGCCCCATCGTGCTGCCGGGCGTGGGGCATTTCGAGGCCGCCCGGAATTCCCTGCGGGAGCGGGGCTGGTGGCTCGCGCTCACGAGCCTGGCAGCGGAAGGCCGCCCCATCCTGGGCATCTGTCTCGGCCTCCAGCTGCTGGCCGAGGGCAGCGAGGAGGCCCCCAGGGCCTCCGGTCTGGGGCTCATCCCGGGCATCTCGCGGCGCCTGGGGCCGGGCGTCAAGGTGCCCCACATGGGGTGGAGCAAGGTCCGCCAGCTCCGGGCCCATCCGGCCCTCCCGGACCCCGACGGCGGCTGGCTCTACTTCGTCCACAGCTATGCCCTCGCCCCCACGGTGGAGACCATCTACCTGGCCGACCACGGCCGCCCCTTCGCCGCCATCGAGGCCCGGGGGACCGTCCTCGGCTTCCAGCCCCATCCCGAGAAGTCCGGAGCCGCGGGTCTGGCCCTGCTCAAGTCCGCCCTGGCCTGGATGGGCGCATCGACCCCAGCACCGGAGGCGCCATGCAACTGATTCCAAGCCTGGACCTCATGCGCGGCCGCCTGGTGCGGCTGCGGCACGGCGATCCCCAGCAGGCCACCTTCTACGACATGGAACCGGAGGACTGGATCGGCAGCCTGGCGGAGGCGGGCGCCCGGCGCATCCACCTCGTGGACCTGGACGGCGCCTTCGGCCGCCCCCGGCAGGGCCGCTTCACGGCCTTCCCCTCGCAGTTCCCGGAGATCCGCTTCCAGGTGGGGGGAGGTCTGCGCGACCGCGCGGCCGTCGAGGAGGTCCTGGACCTGGGCTTTGACGCAGTGGTGGGCACCCTCGCTGTGGAGCAGCCCGCCGCCCTCCAGGGCCTGTCCGGCCACCATGTCATCGCTGCCCTGGACCTCAAGGGGGACCGCATCGTCACCCATGGGTGGCAGGCCCCCAGCGCCCTGGCCTCGGCGGAAGTGTTCGCAGCCCTGAAGGCCCTCGGCTTCGACCGGGCCCTCGTCACCGACGTGAGCCGGGATGGGACCCTGACCGGTCCCGGGGTCGAGGCCGCCACCTGGGTGGCCGAGCAGGGCTTCCTGGTCCAGGCCTCCGGCGGCGTGAAGGAGCTCGGTGACCTGCGGCCCCTCTCGGGGATTCCCGGCATCGTGGGGGCCATCAGCGGCAAGGCCCTCATGGAGGGCTTCATCCCCCTGGACGATCCGCGCACCCGCGCCGCCCTCGAAGGAGCCGCCTGATGCCCGCCAAGCGCATCATCCCCTGCCTGGACGTGAAACAGGGCCGCGTGGTCAAGGGCATCCAGTTCAAGGAACTCCGGGATCTCGGACACCCCGCGGAACTGGCCCGCCGCTACGACGGCGAGGGCGCGGACGAGCTCGTGTTCCTGGACATCTCTGCCTCGCTGGAGAACCGGGGCACCCGGGAGGCCTGGGTGAGGGACGTGGCCCGGGAGCTGAGCATCCCCTTCACCGTGGGTGGCGGCGTGTCCAGCGTGGCCGATGCCCGCAGCCTCCTCCGGGCCGGGGCCGACAAGGTGGGCGTGAACACCGCCGCCTCCCTGCGGCCGACCCTGGTCACGGAACTGGCCGAGGCCTTCGGACGCCAGTGCGTGGTGGCGGCCGTGGACGTGAAGCGCGACGCCGACCTGGGCTGGCGCGTCTACCTGAAGGGCGGCACCGAGCCCACGGACCGGTCCGCCCTGGACTGGCTCTGGGAATTGGACGAGCTGGGCGCCGGCGAGATCCTGCTCACCTCCATGGACCGCGATGGTACCGGCGAGGGTTTCGACCTGCAGCTGCTGGAGAAGGCCGCCCAGCTTCCCATCCCGCTCATCGCCTCCGGCGGCGCTGGCCTCGAGATCCACTTCCTGGAGGCCCTGGAGCATGGTGCCGATGCCGTGCTGGCCGCCACGCTCTTCCACGAGGGCATCCTCCCCATTCCCCGTCTCAAGGCCTACCTGGCCCAGAACGACATCTCCGTGCGGATCTGATATGGACTTCGACAGCCTCACCTTCGGCCCCGACGGCCTCATTCCCGGCATCGTGCAGGACCTCGCCGGCGCGGTGCGCATGGTGGCCTGGCTCAATCGCGATGCCCTCCAGCGCACTCTCGACACCGGGTTCGTCACCTTCTGGAGCCGCTCCCGCCAGGCCCTCTGGACCAAGGGCGAGACCAGCGGCAACCGCCTGAAGCTCGTCCAGATCCGTCCGGACTGCGATGCGGATGCCCTGCTCATCCTCGCGGAGCCCGAGGGACCCAGCTGCCACCGGGGCACTGAAACCTGCTTCGACGGCGAGTCGTGGCCCGCCACCCTGCCCTGGCTGGGGCGGCTGGAGGCCCTGCTGAAATCCCGGAAGGCCCAGGCGGACCTCGGCGGCAGCTACACCCAGAAGCTCTTCGCCCAGGGCGTGGACCGCATCGCCAAGAAGGTCGTGGAGGAGGCGGGCGAAGTGATCCTCGCCGCCAAGAACGAGGACATGGAGGCCTTCGTGGGCGAGGCCGCCGACCTGCTCTTCCACCTGGAGATGCTCCTGCTGGATCGCGGTGCGAGCCTGCTCGACGTGGTGGAAGTGCTGCATCAGCGCCATGCCGACCGCACCGGAGGGCCCGCCTGATGCCCGTCCGCACCCCCCACTTCCCCGACCTGCTCTTCGGCCCCGCCGCCCGGCTGCGCAAGTGGGAGGGGGCCCTCATCGGCCTCTTCGAAGCCCACGGCTACCGCGAGCTGCATCCCTCCCTGGTACTGCGGGAATCCCTGCCCGATGGCGCCCTCCGCTTTTTCGATGGCGACGAGCTGGTGGCCCTGCGCTGGGATTTCACCGTGGCCCTGGCCGGCCTGCTGGCCCGGGGCTTTCCCACGCCGCCCGCCCGGGTGGCCTACGCGGGCGCCGTGTTCCGCCGGCCTGTGCAGCCCTGGGAGGCGGTGGAACGCTTCGAAGTGGGCTGCGAGCGCATCCAGCCCGAAGGTGAGTCTTCCGCCGAGGCCGATCTGGAACTGGCCCGGCTGCTCATGGCCATTCCCGGCGTCCTCGGCCTGAAGAGCGCCATCCTCCACCTGGGCCACGCCGCCCTGGTACGCCGTCCGCTCGAGGCGGAAGGCCTCTTCGGGGACCTAGCAGACGCCGTGGTGGCGGCCCTCTCCCGCCGCGCGCCCCATCGCGTGAAGGAGGCCCTGGATGGCCACCCCTCCGCAGGACGGTTGACGGCCCATGCCGAGGCGCTGCTGTCCGAACTCGACGGCCCGACCACCCTGGACGCCCTCCAGGCCAGCCCCTACGCGGAGCTGCTGAGGGACGAACGGGACCACATGGATCGCGCCCTGAAGGCCCTGCTGCCCATCCTCCCCCCCAACCTGGAACTGCGGGTCGATCTCGCGGATGTGGCGGGCCTGGGCTTCTACACGGGGCCGACCCTGCGCCTCTGGGCCCCGGGCGCCCAGCAGGAACTGGCCGCCGGAGGCCGCTACGACCGCCTCTTCCCCGGCCTGGGCCGCCCCTGGCAGGCGGCGGGATTCTGCGTGCGCCTGTCCCGCCTCCTCGACCTGGCCGAGACCCGGCCTGACCTCTTCGAGCAAGCCCAATGACACACCGGACCCTTCTCATTGCCTTTCCCAAGGGCCGCCTCGGGGACGAACTGGTTCCGAAACTCGCCGGAACGCCCCTGGCCCTGGACGCCGAGGCCCTGAAATCCCGGGTGCTGCGCATCCCCACCGCCACGCCGGGCGTCGCGGCCCTGCTGCTCAAGGGCGCGGACCTGCCGCGCTACGTGGCTGCGGGCGTGGCCCAGCTGGGCATCGTGGGCTCGGACACCCTGGACGAGATGGACATGGACCTCCTGGAACTGGCTGACCTGGGCTTCGGCGCCTGCCGCCTGTCGCTCTGCGCCCAGGAAGGCGTCACCCTCGAGGCCCTGCGGGCCAAGCCGCACCTGCGCCTGGCGACCAAGTTCCCGAAGGCCACCGAGTCCTGGCTGAGCCGGGAGGGCCTCACCGCCGAGCTGGTGCCCCTCAGCAGCAGCGCGGAGCTGGCGCCTCTGCTGGGTTTGGCGGACGCCATCGTGGACCTGGTGCAGACCGGCGGCACGCTGAAGGCCCATGGCCTCGTGGAGACCTTCGTCCTGGGCCGTTCCTCCGCCCGCCTCGTCGCGGCCCGTGGCGCCTATCTCAGCGAACCCGCACGCATCAGGCCGCTGGCTGACCTGCTGCTCGGGGCGCTGAAGGCCAGGGCCTAGACTGGGTCCGGTTCATCCGGAGGTGCCGGGGCGGATGCTGAGGATCTCCAGGCACATCGTTCCGGCGGGCCGCAGCCACCTGACCTCTTCGCCAGGTTCGGCGTTCAGCAGGGCCTCGCCCAGCGGTGAGACCCAACTGATCTTGCCTTGGGATGGATCAGCCTCGTCCTCCCCGACGAGGGTGTAGGCCCCGACGGCTCCGGCTTCGTCACGCACCTCCACGGTGGCTCCAAAACAGACCCGGCCCCCTGGGTTGCGGGCTTTGACCAGGACGGCCCGGTTCAATCGCTCCTGGTAGTACCGCAGATCGCGCTGGACGATGGCCAGGTCCTGAGGATTGGCGAGCTTGCCCTGTTCCAGCAGCTGGCTGAGGCGGATCGCCAGGTCTGCCTTGAGGCCCTGCAATTGCCGGAGCCCGGCGGGCGTCACGTAGTTCGTGTGGGGGCTCTGGGGCCGGTCGGGCAGGTCCTCGGGGCGCCCCGTCTCATCCGGATCCTTGATGAAAGCTCGGTTCACGGGGTCCGCCCTCGGCTGGCCGGCGGATCAGCCGCGGATCTCGCCGTAGATGTTGTCCCGCTGCCAGGGTTCAAAGCCGGCGGCGCGGATCAGGCGGTCCATCTCGTCCTGGTTCACGCTGTAGCAGGTGCCCGCGGCGCTGACGACATTTTCTTCCAGCATGAGGCTGCCCATGTCATCGCAGCCGTAGTGCAGGGCCAGCTGGCCGGTCTTGCGGCCCATGGTGACCCAGGAACTCTGGATGTGCTCGAAGTTGTCGAGGAAGATGCGCGCCACGGCAATGGTGCGGAGGTACTCCACGTCCGTGGGCTTGGGCACCTTGCCTTCCCAGGGGGTGTGGCCGCTCTGGAAGGGCCAGGCTGCGAAGGCGGTGTAGCCGCCGCCATTGTTCCGTGCCAGGGCCCGGTCCTGCTGGTCCCGCAGGGCCTCCAGGTGCTCGATGCGTTCCGCCAGGGTCTCCGTGATGCCGAACATCATGGTGCCCGTGGTCTTCACGCCCTCTTCGTGGGCGGCTTCCATGACCTCGAGCCACTTCTCGCGGCCCCCCTTCAGGGGCGCGATCTTCTTGCGGATCCGGTCCACCAGGATCTCGGCGCCGCCGCCTGGAATGGAGCCCAGGCCCGCCTCCCGCAAGTCTGCGATGGTCCGACGCAGCGTCTGCCCGCTGAGCTTGGCCATCATCTGGATCTCGACGGGCGAGAAGCCGTGGACCCAGATGCCCAGGTCATGGTGGAGGTAGCGCACGAGGTCCAGGTAGTAGGCCCAGGGCAGGTCGGGGTTCACGCCACCCTGGAGCAGGAAGCCCGTGCCGCCGAGGGCCTTCGTCTCCTCGGCCTTCTGCTTCAGCTGCTCCTTCGTCAGCACATAGCCGCGGGTGTCGCCGGGCTTGTGGTAGAAGGCGCAGAAGGTGCAGTAGATGTTGCAGACGTCCGTGTAGTTGACGTTGCGGTCGATGACGTAGCTGACGCGGCGGGGATCGTTGTGGCGGTCCCGGGCAGAGGTGGCGGCGACCGCCAAGTCAGGCAGCTCAGCCTGCTCCAGCAGCCAGACGGCTTCGGCGGCAGAGATCCGCCGGCCCTGGAGCACACCATTCAGGATGTCCTCGGGCGTGGCGAGGGTCCTCAACATGTCTAGACCTTGTACCCCATCACCTGGAGGCAGCGGCGGCAGACGCAGTCCTGGCCTTCCACCCCATGCTGGAAGTGGTCCAGGGTGTAGGAGCAGCGGCACTTCTCGCAGACCTGGGTGGGGTCCGTGGTGGTCTTGGGGGCGTAGAGGTGGGTGGGATCAGGCATGGCGGACTCCGGACCTGCAAGGATACCGTGATCGGGGACGGTTCCGAACCCCTCCCGTTCACGTCAGAGGCGGCCCCGCGGGGCCGCCTCTGACGTGGGGGCCGTTGCTGGCTACTCTTCGACGGTGGCGGCCTTGACGCTGTCGTGGGGGCGGGTGTTGCGCTTGCCCTGGAGCTTGTGCGCCTGCACTTCCAGCTTCTCTACGGCCTGGGTGATGCTGGTGTACATGTCATCGGTGGTGGCCGAGGCCACGAAGGCGTCGGCCCGGGTCTTCAGCGTGATCTCCGCCGAGTGGCGGTGCTTCTCCACGCCCAGGATCACGTGCACATCGATGATGTTGTCCAGGTATGTGGCCATCTTGTCCAGCCGTTCCTTGGTGAACTGCTTCAGGGGCTCGGTGAGCTCCATGTGGCGGCCGGTGTAGTTGACCTTCATGGGACACTCCTGAAAGGGGCCTGGTGGCCCGTAACTCATGGGTCCGGCCCGATTATCGGCGCCGGCGCTGGGAAGCGGGAGGAATTTTCAGCTCCTCCCGGTACTTGTTCACCGTACGGCGGGCCACCTTGATGCCGTCCCGCTCCAGCAGGCCGGCGATGGCCTCGTCGGACAGCGGCTTGGCGATGTCCTCGGCCTGCACGAAGGCCTTGATCCGGTGCTTGACCACCGTGGCCGAGACGTCTGAATCCTTGGGACGCGCGGAGAAGAAGTAGTTCAAGTCATAGAGGCCCTGGGGTGTGTGGATGGTCTTGGCCTTCACCACCCGGCTGATGGTGCTTTCGTGGAAGCCCGTGGCCTCCGCCACGTCCCGCAGCACCATGGGCCGCAGGCGTTCGATGCCGTGCTCGATGAATTCCTTCTGGAGCTCCACGATCTGGGCCGACACACGCAGCACCGTGCGGTTCCTGTCCTCGACGCCGCGGATGAAGTCCCGGGCGCTGCGGAACCGCTCTCGGATGAAATCCTTGTCCTGTTTGGCCTCGCTGGAGGCCATGAAACGCTGGTATTCGCCGTTCACCTTCAGTCGCGGAAGGCCTTCGTCATTGAGGTAGACCTTCCAGTTGCCATCCTCGCCCTTGAGGACCACCACATCCGGCTTCACCACCCGTTCGCCCTCGGGGTCGAAGGCGCGGCCTGGCGAGGGATTGAGGTGCTTGAGCTGCTCCATGGCCTGGAGAAGCTCCTCTTCGGAGCAGGCCAGGGCCTTGCGCAGCTTCCCGCTCTCCCGCTGGGAGAGGAGCTCCGAGTGATCCTGGATGATGCGCACGGCCAGGTCGTCCGGTTCGGCCCCCGCGTGCTGGAGCTGCAGCAGCAGGCTCTCCTGTACCGTGAAGCAGCCCACCCCGGAGGGATCGAACTCCTGCAGGACTTCCACGGCCGCGAGGAGCGCCTCGACGGACACGCCCAGGTCCGTCGCCAGCGCCTCGGGAGTGGCCTCCAGGGAAGGCTGATCGGGGTCCAACCGGAGGAACCCCTTCGGATCCATCCGATCGATGAGGCGTTCCACCAGGGGGGCCCTGGGGTCCTCGTGCTCCAGTGTCTCGTAGAGCTGGCCCAGCAGGTGGTCCTGCAGGGACTCGAAGGCGCTCAGCCGGTCCTCCCAGGAGAGCCGGTCCTCGTCGGGCAGGTTGCTCGTGCGGGGCAGGTCCTGGTCCCAGCTGTTCTCGGCCCCCAGTTCGGTCTCCTGCACCTGGGCCACGCCCTCTTCGGTGAACTTCTCCAGGTCGCCTTCGGGGTTCATCTCCCCCGCCGCATCCTGCAGGGGACCCAGATCCACCGTATCCACGCCCTCGGGGAGCTCCGACCCGTCCGCCATCTGCTCGGCGGAGCCCTCGGTCACGTCCGAGTCCCGGCCCTCCTCGATGGCCTCGAGGGTCGGCACCTCATCGGCGTCCTCGGCCAGTTCCAGCAGGGGATTGTCCTCCAGTTCGCGCTCGATGGTCTGGGACAGTTCCTGGAGGTTCATCTGCCAGAGCTTGAGCTTCAGCTGCATGGCGGGCGTGAGCGCCAGGGTCTGGCTCTGGGCCAGGCGCTGAGAGAGGAAAGGGCCCGCAGCCATCAATCCAACCTGAACTGGTCGCCCAGGTAGACCCGGCGGATGTCCGGATCCTCGGCGATCTCACTTGGCAGGCCATTCTTCATGATCATCCCGTCCGCCAAGATATAGGCCCTGTCGGCGATCCGCAAGGTCTCACGGACATTGTGGTCGGTGATCAGCACGCCGATGCCTCGCGCCTTGAGGTCGGCAATGAGGCTTTGGATCTCCAGCACCGACTTCGGATCCACCCCCGCAAAGGGCTCATCCAGCAGCATGATGCGCGGCTCGGTCACCAGGGCCCGGGCCAGTTCGCAGCGGCGCCGTTCCCCGCCGGACAGGCTCATCCCCAGGGTGTCACGGACCTGTTCCAGGTGGAATTCCGCCAGGAGGCGTTTACAGCGCTCTTTCTGCGCGGCCTTGGGAATGGGTTGCAGCTCGCCCAGCGCCAGCAGGTTCTCCCAGACCGTGAGCCCGCGGAACACGCTGGACTCCTGGGCCAGGTAACCGATGCCCAGGCGGGATCGCCGGTGCATGGGCAGGGCCGTCACATCCTGCCCCAGCCAGCGGATGCTGCCCCGGTCCGGGGCCTCCACACCCACCACCATGTAGAAGGTCGTGGTCTTGCCGGCGCCGTTGGGCCCCAGGAGACCCACGACCTCGCCCGTGCCCACGCAAAGGCTCACGTCCCGCACCACGGTCCGGTCACCGTACCGCTTCTGGAGGCTCACGGCCTCGAGACAGTGCATCTGTTCTGGCATCTTTCTATCAGAACATACGAGACTGGGATTTGGAGCCGTCACCACCCGGACCCGCTTCCCTTGCCCCGCACGCGGCCCTGCCAGCGCACGATCTTGGGCCCGGGCTCCAGGTCCAGTTCCTCGCCCTGCCCCTCACCCAGCTGGCCACGGAGGGTCACGGCGCCCTGGGCATGCACGAGCTTCACGCTGCGCTCGGGCCCCAGCGTGACGGTCACCGTGTCGGCCACCAGGTGCCAGCCCTGGCCCTGGCATTCCACGCCCCCGCTGAGGACGACCTTTTGGGCATCGCTGAGCCCGCGCTCCGCCCGGAGGAACAGGTCCCCGTCCGGGGCTGCCAGCGTTCCGCTGAGCCCCTCCGGGAAGGTCACCACCTCGTCCTTCCGGAGGATGCGAGGGCCTGAGAGCCTTTCCCGCAGTCGGCTCCAGGTGGCCGGGCGTCCCGTGAGGGTCCACAGGGTCTCTTCCCACACCAGCTTGGCACCCCGGAGGCTGCCACCCGAGAAGAGGTTCACCTGCACGGGGCCGTCGATGGTCCAGGCCCGGGGATCGCCCTGCCCCGGTCCTCCCGTGAAACTCCCGTCCTCCCCGCGGCCGAAGACCGGGGCCTGGAGGCTCCAGCGGCGGGTGTTCCGGTCCACCTGGATGCGAGGCGAGGAGAGGGTCCGCCGGCCCCAGCTGAGCAGCGCCTGGCCCTCGGCCAGGGCCTGGCCCACGGGCAGGGATTCAGGCAGATCCGGTCCCCGGGCCTCGCGCATGAGCACCCGGGGGGCCTTCAGGGTGAGACTCTGGCCGTCCACGGGCTGATCCCACACCACGTCCCCCTCGAGGCGCAGGCCGGCCGGCGTCCAGCGGGCCCCGTCGGTCGCCAGCTGCTCGACTCCCGTGGGCAGGGCCCGGTGGGCCTTGAACTTCCACAGGTCCACCTGCTGGAAGCTCGCCCCCGGAGCCGGCCTGGGCGCCCGGCCGCCCTGGGCCTCCCCCCGCCATCCATCGCTTCGCTCGAAGGACAGGGGGCCCGGCCAGGTGACCATATCCGCCGTCAGTTCGGCCACCGAGGCCTGCAGGGACCCTTCGCTCAGGTGGGCATTCACACCCTCCAAATGGCCCGTCTGGAACCCCGGTGTGGCCCAGAGGCGCTCCGCATCCATGGCCCGGAGGGTGGGCACCACGCGGCCCTCCGCCGGGGCCTCCCACCGCACAGGGCCCCTGTCCACCCGCAGGTGGCCGTCGGTCTCGCGCCGCCACCCCGTCGGCAGGTTCCAGATCCCGCGGGAGGAGCCCTCAAGGGACTCCCAGCACAGCGGGGCGAGCCCCTCCCACTCCGCCCCGGTCCAGCGGATGGCGGGCACATCCCCCTCCACGCGCCCCCTGCCCAGCAGGTGGGTGGTGCCGGGCTGCATCACGGCGAGATCCAGGGGTCCCTGGAGGGTCCAGATGCCCAGCTGCCGGCGGGCCCTGGGGGAGACCAGACGCCACTGACCGGTCTGCTCGTCCAGCCGGCCGGTCACCTGATCCAGGAGCAGATCCTCCTCTGAGCCGGCGATGGTCTTGTAGGCCAGCACCATGTGGTTGGGACCCAGCTGCTCGGTGAGAGTGCCCACGGTGCCACGGGTGCCCTCGCCGAAGAGGGAGTCCCCGCCCCCCGTGCGGCCCGGCATGCCCTCGGTGCCCTTCATGAGGAAGCTCGCGGTGAAGCCCAGGGTGCCCGCCACCAGGACCCAGCCCAGGACCTGCCAGAGGGCCGCCCGGGCGGGGGGGAGGTCCCGGAGCAGGGTGGCCAGCTTCATGGCAGCGCCTCCCCCAGAACCGAGTCCACCAGCCAGGAACGGCCCCAGCGCTCGCTGCCCTGGGGCGTGGCGGCCACATGCAGGAGGTCCCCGGCCTGGGGCTGGACCCCTCGCCCGGGGCGTTCGAACCAGGTGATGGGCTCTGGCAGGCCGGCCAACCGCAGCTTCCAATGGTCCGCCCCGAAGGTCGCCGAGGAGACGAGCGTGCCCTGGAGGTTCGCCATGGGCGGCGGGAACCCCTGACCGTAGGGCTCCAGCCGGGCCAGATCCGCGTCCCCGGGCAGTTCGCCAGGACCCCCGTCCACCATCAGCGGAGGCAGCTCCCGGCCCTGGGCCTGGAGGCTGGCGCCCCGCTGGAGGGCCTGGCGCACGAAGGCGAGGCGCGGGGCCAGGAAACTCAGGCCCGCGGCCACGCGGTGCCCCCCCCCGCCCATGATGAAGGGCTGGGCCAGCGCGAGCAGTTCGTTCAGGTCATAGCCTTCCGGGGCCCGCAGGCTGCAGTGCGCCACATCGTCGATGACGGTGCAGACGCCCGAGGGGCGGCCGCTGGCCCGCATGCGGTGGCCGGCCACGATGCCGATGACGCCCTTGTGGGCCGTGGGGTCCAGCACCAGGTCGAAGGCCTCCTCCGTGGGGGGTGGCAGGCGGGCGGTCAGGTCCCGCTGGATGGTGCGGCGCTCCAGGTTGAGGGCCTCCACCCGGGCCATGAGGGTTTCCGCCTCGGCCCGGTCCCGGGTGAGCAGCAGGCGCACGGCATCTTCCGCACCCCCCATGCGGCCCACGGCGTTCAGCCTCGGCGCCAGCCCGAAGCCGATGTCCTGGGCCCCGATGTCCCCCTCCTTCTTCGCCGCCCGCAGCAGGGCGACGAGTCCCGGGCCGTTCTTCCCTCCAAGGGAATCCAGGCCCCGCCGCACCAGGAGGGCGTTCTCGTCCACCAGGGGCATCACGTCCGCCACGGTGCCGATGGCCACCAGCTTGAGGAGGCCGTCCAGGAAGGCGGCGTCGGCTCCCGCCGGGTGCGGCGCCGCGCCCAGGAGGGCCTGGGCCAGCTTGAAGGCCACGCCCACGCCCGCGAGGAACCGGTTGGGGTACGCACCAAGATGGGGATGCACCACGGCGCAGGCCGCCGGCAGCTCCGCGCCGAGGGCATGGTGGTCCGTGATCACCCAGTCCAGGCCCAGCACGGTGCTGGCTTTCACTTCGTCCAGGCTCCGGACACCGCAGTCCACGGAAATGAGCAGCCCGGGATCGCGGGTGGCCTTCAGCTCCTGGATGCAGTCCAGGTGGAGGCCGTAGCCGTCCGAGAACCGGTTGGGGATGAAGAAGGAGACGTCGGCTCCGAGCTTTTCCAGGGTGCGCATGAGCAGCGCCGTGGCCGTGACTCCGTCCACATCGTAGTCGCCGTAGACCACGATGCGCTCCCGGGCCTCGATGGCCCTGCGGATGCGCGCCACGGCCTGGTCCACCCCGGGCAGGAGATGGGGATCCGTGGTGCGCTGCCAGCCGGCATCCAGCCGCCAGGCCAGGGCCTCAGGCCGGTCCGCCCCCCGCATCCAGGCCAGGCGCGCCAGGCGGGGATCCAGCTCCCAGGCCGCCGCCAGGGCCTTCCAGGGCGCCGGCCCCGCCGGGAGGGCACGGCGTAGGCGCCAGCATGTGGCGCCCATGTCAGCCCACGCGACCGATGCGCGCGAACTTCTGGTACCGCTCCTCCACCAGCTCTTCCGCGGACAGCTCGGAAAGTTCGGAGAAGGCCTCCACGATGGCCTCCTTCAGCGCGGCCGCGGCGGCGTCGAAGTTGGAATGGGCGCCGCCGAGCGGCTCCTTCACGATGCCGTCGATGACCCCCAGCTCCAGCAGGTGCGGGGCCGTGAGCTTGAGGGCCGCGGCCGCCTTGGGGGCCTGGGAGGCATCCTTCCAGAGGATGGACGCGCAGCCCTCGGGCGAGATCACGGAATAGATGGCGTTCTCCATCATGAGCACGCGGTCCGCCACGCCCAGGGCCAAGGCCCCGCCGCTGCCCCCTTCGCCGAGGACGACGGCCACCACGGGTACTTCGAGCTTGGCCATCTCCAGCAGGTTCCGGGCGATGGCCTCGGCCTGGCCCCGCTCCTCGGCGTCCACGCCAGGGTAGGCGCCCGGCGTGTCGATGAGACAGAGGATGGGCCGCCGGAATTTCTCGGCCAGCTTCATGAGGCGGAGGGCCTTGCGGTAGCCCTCGGGCTTGGGCATTCCGAAGTTGCGCAGGATCTTCTGCTTCGTGTCCCGGCCCTTCTGCTGGCCGATGATCATCACCGGGTTGCCGTCGATCCAGCCCATGCCGGCCACGATGGCCGCGTCATCCCCGTAGCGGCGGTCGCCGTGCAGTTCGTCGAAGCGCTCGCAGATCCGTTCCAGGTAGTCCAGGGTGTAGGGCCGCTTGGGATGCCGGGCCAGCTGGGCCCGCTGCCAGTCGGTCAGGTTCGTGAACAGGTCCGCCTTCAGTTTGTCGAGCTTCTTCTCCAGCTTCTCCCGCTCCTTGTTCTGGGCGGGATCCATCTCCATGGCCCGGATCTGGGCCTCCAGCTCCAGCACCGGCTTTTCCAGCTGGGAGAGATCCATGGTCTGTTCGGGGGACGCGTCTTTCATGAAGCCTCGAGCTGGGATGTTCGACGGTCCAGTGTAGAGGCCTGGGCCATGATTGGATAGAGAATGCAGACTCCGGGTAGGCAGCCCGGTCCCGGCCCTTCCTTTTATCCCAGTCCACACACGGGGCACAATGCTCCTGCGAGGTGCCTTCCCGATGGCCACAGCCTTCCCCCTCCTTGGCCTCAGCGGCGGCATCGCGGCGGGGAAGAGCTTTGTCGCCGCGCGCCTTCAGGCCCTGGGCTGGGCGATCATTGACGCGGATGCCTTGGCGCGCGAGGCCGTGGTCCCGGGCAGCGGGGGGCTGGCAGAGGTGGTCGCCGCCTTCGGCCCGGACTGCCTCCTGCCCGACGGCAGCCTGGACCGGCCCTGGATGGCTGCCCGCGTGTTCTCGGACCCCGCCCAGCGGGCCCGGCTCAACGCCATCCTCCATCCCCGCATCGAGGCCCTGCGGGAGGCCCGGCTCCAGGGTCTTCCCAGCACCACCCGCGGCGCCGTGCTGGATGCGGCGCTCTGGGTGGAGCGCGGCAGGGCTCACCACTTCGACGCCTTCTGGACCGTCGATGCGCCCGAGGACCTGCGAACGGAACGCCTCATGGCCCGGGACGGCCTGACCCGGGAAGCGGCGCTGGCGCGGCTGCGGGCCCAGGCCACGGCAGCGGAGCGGGCCCTGCATGCGGACCTGGTCATCCTCAACGACGGGAGGGAGCTCTCGGGCCTTATCGAACAGGCCGAGGCCGAACTTCTGGCAAACTGGAGGGTCCGCCGCGCGCGGAACTGGAGACCCACGATGCCCGCTCCCTTCACCGCAGACCAGCTGCGGGATGTCCTGGCCACCCTGCTCAGCCGCGGCGGCGACTACGGCGAAGTGTTCGCCGAACGGCGCCGGGCCCACGCCCTGGGCATGGACGACGGCCGCATGGAGGATGTGCTGGCTTCCGAGACCTTCGGCGCCAGCCTGCGACTGGTGGATGGCGAGACCACCCGCTTCGCGGACCTCATCGCCCCGACCCTGGAGGAGCTGCAGGAGGCGGCCCACACCCTCGCGGCCCCGGGAACGGGATCCCCGGCCCCGGTGCCCAGCCTGGTAGTCATGACCCACCCCACGCCCAGCCCCGTGGAGCGGGACCCCGGCCAGGTCAGGCTGGACGAGAAGGTCGCCCTGGTCCGCCGGGCCGAGGCCCTGGCGCGGACCGAGGCCGGGGCCCTGCGCCCCGGCGCCCTGAAACAGGTCTCCGTGGGCTACGGAGACAATACCCAGCGCGTCTGGATCGCCACCGCCGAACTCAAGGCCGGCGCCTGGTCTGGCCGGATCACGGAGGATCACCGCACCCAGGTGGTGCTGCGGGCGAACGTCACCGCCGGGGACGGGACCCAGCTCCAGACCGGCTACCAGGCCCTGGGCGAGACCCGCGGCTTCGAGCTGTTCACGGAGGAGGCCGTGGCCCGGACCGTGCGCGAGGCGGTCCGCCTGGCCATCCTGGCCCTGGACGCCCAGCCGGCCCCCGCCGGGACCTTTCCGGTGGTGCTCAGCAGCAGCGCGGGCGGCACCATGATCCACGAGGCCTGCGGCCACGGGCTGGAGGCCGACCTGGCCCTGGCGGGCATGAGTGCCTTTGCTGACAAGCTGGGCCAGCGGGTGGCCTCCGAGGGCGTGACCATCATCGACGACGGCACCCTGCCCCACAAGCGTGGCAGCCAGGCCATCGACGACGAAGGCAACCCCGTGAGCCGGGTGGTGCTCATCGAGAACGGCGTGCTGAAGGCCTACCTTCAGTCCCGCAAGACCTCGAAGAAGATGGAGACCGAACCCACCGGCAACGGGCGCAGGGAAAGCTACCGGAACCTGCCCATCCCGCGGATGCGGAACACCTTCCTGGCCCCGGGGAGCGAGGCCCCCGAGGCCATCCTCCGCGACCTGGACCGCGGCCTCCTCGTCAAGCACATGGGGGGCGGCCAAGTGGACACGGTCACCGGAAACTTCGTGTTCCAGGTGACCGAGGGCTACTGGGTGGAGAAGGGCGAGGCCAAATACCCAGTGAAGAACGCCACCCTCAGCGGCTGTGGTCCCGAGGTGCTGAGGGGCCTCTCGCGGATCGGCAACGACCTCCATCACTTTGACATCGGCACCTGCGGCAAGGACGGCCAGGGCGTGCCCGTCAGCGACGCCCTCCCCACCATCCTCTGCCCCGCCCTCGTCGTAGGCGGCACCGCAGAACCCCTGCCGAGCGTGATCTGACCATGACCCCCTTCACCACTTTCATTCCTGAAGCCCTCGAAGCCCGTCTCCAGGACGGCATCAGGCACGCGGTGTCCCTGGGCGCGGAGGGGGCCGAGGCCTTCATCTCCGTGTCCCGCAGCCGCAAGGCCAAGGTCCAGAACGGTCAGCTGGAAGATCTCACCGCCAGCAAGCGCGGGGGTCTGGGCGTGCGCGTGATCCGCGGGGGCGCCAAGGGCTTCCGGACCGGCCTGGCCACCACCACGGACCTCGCCGCCGCAGACTTCCGCGGCCTCTTCGCCCAGGCCTGGGAACTCAGCGCCCTCGGCGACGAGGACCCCTGGCTGCGCCAGGCCGATCCCTCGGGCAGCGATGACCTCCCCAGCCGCTTCGACGCCTCGGTGGAAGCCATCACGCCCCAGCAGCGCATCGCCCGGGCCCTGGACCTGGAGGCCCAGGCCCGGCGGGCCTCGAAACAGGTCGCCGCCGTGCGGGAAGCCGCCTGGAGCGATGGTACCGGCGCCAGCCTCCTGCTCACCCAGAAGGGCGTGCGGACGCCCGATGTCTACTCCAGCTGTTCGGCGGCCCTCGACCTGGCGGTGGCGGATGGGGCGGAACGGCAGGCGGCCTGGCACTGGGATGCCTCCCGCCATCCGGACCTGGACCTGGCCGCCATCGGCGCCGAGGCCGCGCTCAAGGGCGCGCGGAAGTTGAACCCACAGCGGCTCCCGGCGGGGAAGTACTCCGTGGTGCTGCACCCGGAAGTGGCTCTGGACCTGCTGGGCATCGTGGCCGGCAGGCTGGACGCGGAATCGGTGCTGAAGCAGCGCAGCCTCTTCGCCGGGAAACTTGGCGAGGCCATCGCCTCCCCCCTGCTGACCCTGGTGGACGACGGTCGCCTGACCGAGGCCCCGGGCCGCCCGGCCCTGGGCACCGAGCCCTGGGACGCTGAGGGCCTGCCCACCCGGCGCACTGTGCTGCTGGATGGCGGCGTGCTGAAGACCTACCTGCACACGCTCAAGACGGCCGCGGAGATGGGCATGGCCCCCACCGCCAGCGCAGGGCGCGGTCTCGGCAGCCAGCCCGGCGCCACCACGTTCAACCTGTTTCCGCTGCCCGGGGACAAAGCGCCGGAAGTGCTCTACGGCCTGGCCGGGAATGGCGTGCTCATCACCGAGATCATGGGCCTGCACACGGTGGATCCGGTCAGCGGGGACCTCAGCGTGGGGGCCAGCGGCCTCCGCATTCGCGATGGCCAACTGGCCGAGCCCGTGGACAAGCTCACCTTCGCCGGGAACCTGCGGGACTTCCTCACGCGCATCGTGGCGCTGGGCAGCGACCTCCGCTGGTACGGCAGCAGCGCCGGGCTCAGCATCCTGCTGGAGGACATCTCCCTGGGCGGTGCTTGAGTAGAGGTCCGGCGGATCAAGAAAGACCACCACCAAGGCACCAAGGCACCAAGTTTCTTCATGTTTCACTTACCGCCAAATGGGATACCGAGAAGAACTGCAAAAGCAAAGTCATTTGTCTTCCTTGGTGTCTTTGAGTCTCGGTGGTGATCAGTTGCTTTTGATGTTGGAAAGATCCGGACGATGGGCTTTCTGCCCGGACGCAGGCATACTGCCAAGCACAAAGGTATTGAACTTGTAAGTTGTAACGAGGTTTCCCATGTCCCTGAGCGCCGCAAAGCAGTACCTTGGCTTCCCCCACCTCGAGCCGGAACTCCGCGCGGAGTTGGAGCCTCTGGTGCAGGCCGCCGAGGGTGGCGACGCCAAGGCCCTCGCGGAGATCGAGGACCGGTTCTTCGAGCCCCTGGCCTTCGGCACGGGTGGACTCCGGGGCTTCATGGCCGCCGGCCTGCGCCGCATGAACCAGCCCAACGTCCGCCGGACGACCCTGGCCCTGGCCGCCGTCGCCCAGGCCCACGCCCCCGGGAAGAAGATCGCCGTGGTGGGCTACGACACCCGGATCAAGTCCGACGTCTTCGCCGCGGAAAGCGCCGCGGTCCTGGCGGCGGCGGGCTACCAGGTGTTCCTGGGCACGCGCCCTCTGCCCACGCCCTTCCTCTGCTTCGCCATGAAGGCCCTGGGTTCCGCCTGCGGGGTGATCATCACAGCCAGCCACAATCCGAAGGAATACAACGGCTTCAAGGCCTACAACGACCTTGGCGGCCAGGTGGTGGATCCCTGGGACGGGGAGATCGAGGCCCGGATGGCGGGGCTGCCCATGGTGCCCGAGCCGCCAGTGGCGCCCGAGGGCCGCATCCGCCCCATCCCCCTGGAGGTGGAGCAGGCCTACCTGACCCTCGGGAACAGCCTGCTCCAGCACCCCGGATCCTTCACGCCCACCCGGATCCTCTACACGCCTTTCCATGGCACGGGCATCGCCTTCGTCCCGGCCCTCTTCGAGCGGGCCGGCCTGCCCCTTTCCGTGAGCCCCAGCCAGGGGATCCAGGACGGGACCTTCCCCACGGCACCCAGGCCCAATCCCGAGGAACTGGCGGCCTATGCGGCGCCCATCCGGGAGGCCGAGGCCATGGGTGCGGAGGTCATTCTCGCCAACGATCCCGATGCAGATCGCATCGGCGTGGTGGCAAAGCGCAATGGGGCCTGGGAACTCATGTCCGGCAACGACATCGCCGGCCTCACGCTGGACTACCTCTGCACCCAGAAGGGTCGCCAGGGCGCGGTGGTGAGCACCGTGGTCACCTCCGACTTCATGGCCGAGGTGGCCCGCCACCACGGCCTGCCCGTGGTGTGGACCCTCACGGGCTTCAAGAACATCGCCGTGTGCATGGACCGGCTGGAGGCCCTGGGAGAAGCCTACGCCTTCAGCGCCGAGGAGAGCTACGGCATGCTCATCCCCCCCAGCCTCAGGGACAAGGACGGCGTCACGGCGGCCCTCGTGGTCGCCGAGATGGCCGGACACCACAAGGCCCAGGGGCAGACCCTCTTTGATGCGGTTGACGCCCTGATGGCCAAAGTGGGGACCTTCCACAACCGCCTGGTGAACCTCGAGGACCCCCGGCCCGGCGGCGCCAAGCGCTTCGCGGAGGCCATGGAGCGGATCCGCAGGGCCGGGCTGGCCTCCCTCGGCGGGGAGAAGGTCGCCAGCTGGGAGGATTTCCAGACGGGCCTCTGGCATGGAGAGGGGCGAAGCGAGCCGATTCTCGACCGGCCGGACAATCGACCCGTCGCCCTGCCCATCCTGCACAGCAACGTGCTGAAGTTCCGCCTGGAGGGCGGGGGCTTCGCGGCCTTCAGGCCCAGCGGCACCGAGCCCAAGCTCAAGGTCTACCTCCAGAGCCGGACCGATGCCGCCCTGCTGGACCGCCTGGAGGCCGAGGCCCGCACCCTCCTCGGCCTGTAGACGGCCCCAGACAAAAGCGGCGCCGGTGACGGCGCCGCTTTTGTGGGCTGGCTAAGCTACTTCTTCTTCGTCCTCAGCGCCTTGGTGGTCAGCTTGTCGTGAGCCCAACCGTGGCAGGCCTTGCACATGGGCTCCCGGTACTTCTTCACCATCTTGGCGGCCTGGACGTTGAACTGCTTCTTGTTGGGAGCGCCCACATGGCAGGCGGCGCAGTCGGAACACCCCTTGATGGTGGTGATCTTCGCCATGGCCGAGGGGGCCGCGGCCAGCACGATGAGGACGGTGAGGATGGCGAAGCGCCGCATGATGGCTCCTCTGAGATACGGACTCGGACGGGGGTTGAACAGGAACGGATGGATGGGATCGAGGCTTGGAGGGAGGTTCGGCTGGCGTCAGCCTTCGTCGGTGAACACAGGCGCAGGGTTCAGGGAGTGGCAGCTGGCCTACTTCGACAGGACATGCACACACCGCTGCGGGGCAGAACCACCCGCTCGAGGCCTGCGGCCCCTTGTTTCCCACGGAGACTGGACCGGGGCTTGTTGAGCATACATGACCTCAGTAGCTTCTTCGGCATCCTGACCAAGATACCTTAGTTCCAATTTAAGTGTTTGAAAATAGGACGAATCTACCCTCAACAGAGGTGCTCAAGGTCCAGCCAATCCTTGGCTTGGATAAAGCGGGCAGATTTCTGGCGATTGCCCAAGGCCAGGACGGGCGGGGCGAGGTCCCGAGGGTGCTGTGCCTCCTCACGGCCAGACCTGGTCCGGCGCCATCCCCGCCTCGCACAAACGGCCCCGCCCGAAGGGCCGTGCCCCGAGCCCCGCGGGACACCGGTGCCCCCAAAAGCAAGAAGCGGCACCGAAACGGTGCCGCTTCCTGTGGAGCAGGAAAACCTACTTCTTGGAGGTGAACTTCCCGTCGGTCCAGGTGTGGCAGTTCTTGCAGGACGCCTCGTTCTTGTGGGTGACGAGCATGGCGGCGGCCTTCTTGTTGAGGTTCGCCTTCTTGGGGGGCTGCCCCTCGTGGCAGGCGGTGCACTTGGCACCCTTGACGGTGGTGGGCTTGGCCATGGCAGGAGCCACTGCCAAGGCAAGGACGGCGGAGAACAGGATGAGACGGCGCATGATTGCTCCTCGTGGGATTTGGACTCTACGCAGGGGTCGAGTCGAAGTTGGATTGCAAGGGTTGTTCCGTGACCTGAGTCTGTCGGCAGTCTGCGCCAGCGTCAGTGATGGCTGTCACAGGAGTCAGGCTGCATCACGAATAGGGCGGCGGGAAGCGCTCACCCTCCGTGGGTCAGGCGGGAGGTCATGGCGTAGAGGATGAGGACGAGGAGCACGACTCCCAGACCGAAGAAGAGGTAGCCGAAGGTCTTGGCAATGCCCTTCCAGGCGTCCCACTCGTCCTTGACCCGGAAGCTGTCCAGGCGGCCTTCGGCCACCAGCCGGTCATACCAGCGCTTCCGCTCGTGGAGCATCTCCGACTTGGAGATGCGGCCGGAGAAGATCACGGTGTCCATGGGGAACTTCTCCAACCGGAAGTGCGTGTTGAAGAAGTGGACCGTGAAGATGAAGCCCGCGGCCAGCAAGGCCTCGTCCGAGTGGATGATGAGCGAGACGTTGATCATCCAGCCCGGCATGAACTTGCTGAAGAACTCGGGGAACCACATGATCAGGCCCGAGACGCCGATGGCGAAGATGCCCCAGAAGACGGCGAGGTAGTCGAACTTCTCGAAGTAGGTCCAGCGGTCGAACTGGGGCTTGGGGCCCTGGCCGAAGAACCACTTGTTGTGGGCGACGAAGTCCGTCAGGTCCTGCTTGGTGGGGATCATGGAATCCGGAAGGCTCATGGCCGTCAGCAGGCGTCCGAGCTTCACTTGTCCGGTGGCGGGATCCCGGAGGAACTTGCGGTTCTTCCAGAAGTGCACGAGCGTGTCGCTGACATGGAGCGTGAAGTACAGGAACGTGATGACCGCACCGAAGTGGTGGAGCGTGCGGGCGGTCTGAGGCCCGCCCAGGAAGCTGAACACGGCCTTGGCCCAGTCGGTGTAGTAGAACTTCAGCGGCATGCCCGTGAGCACGAGGAGCAGGAAGCTCGAGACGACCAGCAGGTGCAGGAAGCGCTCGAAGGGCTGGAAGCGGGTGAACTGCTCTTCGTCCGCGGCGATCTTGGTCTTGGCCTCGCGGAACTGCTTCGAGTCGTGGCGGTAGAGCCAGATCGAGCGGAAGAGCCAGAACAGCGTGTGCAGACCGAACACCAGGAAGGTGCCGACCAGGATCCCTGTCATCCCAATGAAGACGTAGTAGAGCTGGGGATACTTCTGGCGGTCCTCGGGATCGGCGTGGGGCGCGTACTTGGTGAAGCTCACGTTGGCCTTGGGGTGGCACTGCTGGCAGGTCTGGACGATGTGGCCGGCCGCGAGCCTGGACTCGGGGTTCGAGACGGGCAGCACGTCGTGGTGGCCGTGGCAGTCATAGCAGGCGGCCACATCCGGGGCGGAATTGGCCTTGCCCAGGGCCATGGCCTTGCCGTGGTAGGTGTCGCGGTAGTGCTCGAGGCGCTCCACATGGCATTTGCCGCAGATCAGGTCGGCCCGGGCCTTGAAGTGCGAGCCGCCCGGGGTCTCGATCTGGTGGGCCGAGTGGCACTGGATGCAGACGGGACCACGGGGATCGCCCTTGGCCAGGAGCTGGCCGTGGATGCTCTTCTCATAGATCGCCTCCACGGTGACGTGGCACTTGCCGCAGGTCTTCGCCACGTTGGCATGGTTGATGGGCGAGCTGCGGTCCACGCTGCGCTTGATGTCGTGGACGCCGTGGCAGTCGTTGCAACTGGGGGCCACGATGAGGCCCTTCTTGAGCAGCGCCTGGCCATGGATGCTCTCGGTGTACTGAGCGCCCACCGAGGGATACTTCATCTTGTATTCGTCGGTGATGCTCTTGTTGGCGTGGCACTTCCCGCAGGTGACCGGGAGGTTCATCTTGTAGACCGGCGAATCGGGCAGCGAGACCCGGCCGATGTAGTGGTTCCCGTGGCAATCGACGCAGTTGGCGGCGGCCGAGGAGCCCATGGAACGGCTCACGCCGTGGATGCTGCCCTGGTAGATCTTGGACTCGTCCGTGTGGCAGGCGCCGCAGTTCACCTTCGGCACCTGGTTGCCGTCGCTCGGATGATCCTTATGGATGTCAGAGTGGCAGCTCTTGCAGGCCAGCGAGGTGTGCACGGCCTTGCCGAACCGTTCAGCGTCCACGAACAGGGGGACCGTGGTCCCGTTCGGCCCGTCCTTGACCATGTCCTTGTCGCCATGGCAGGCGAGGCAGGCCTCGTTGGCCTTGTCCATGGAGGAGGCAGCACCGAGGGGCGACACCGCCAGGAGGATTCCGGCGAGGAGGGCGAGCAGGAGGCCGCCCCGACGGCGTCCGCTGGGGGCGCCATCCAGGATTCTGAAGGTCGTTCGGTTCATGGGGTATTCCTATAAGTAAAGGTCATCAGATCCAGGGTCAGTGGTGGTCAGTGGTGGTCCGAGGGGGCCTCGGGGCCGTCCTTCGCCTGCTGCTTCTCGATGGTCTTCAGGTAGTAGCCGGGCCGGGTCGACCGGATGTGGTCGGCCGGAGCCTTTCCGGTTAGCCAGGCCAGATCCATGGGATAGACGTCAGGATCGAAGATCACCAAGTACCAGTGCCACACGAGGATGGAGAGGGTGGCGAGGATGGCTTCATACCAGTGGGCCGCCGTGGCCGCGTTCAGGACCCAGATGGGGAAGAAGCGGAGGCTCAGGTTCTGGGCCCAGAGCAGGATGCCCGTCACGGCCATCACCACGGTGCCCCACATGAAGGCCCAGTACTCCATCTTCTCGGCGTAGCCGAACATGCCGAAGGTCGGGCGCTGGGTGGTGAGTCCCAGGTTGAACCGGATCATGTTGAGGATGTCCTTGCCGTCCTGGGGAGAGGGCAGCAGCTCGACCAGGATCACCCGGTCGCGGCGGGACAGGGCCAGGTGGACGAAGTGCAGCACCGTCGCCACCATCATGACCACGGCCGCGATGCGGTGGATGATCCCGCGGATGCTGGAGGTGGGGTCGGCCCCCAGGAAGAGCTTCACCCACCAGGCATCGGGGAACTTCAGGGCGAAGCCGGTCCCCACGAGGGTGATGAAGGTGATCATCACCAGGGCATGGGTCAACCGGAACTTCAGGTTCATCCGGGGGAACCCTTCCTGGGTAGTGGCATGGTGGGGGCCGCGCCGAAGCTTGGCCAGCCAGTCGATCCCGTTGTGGAAGAGCATGAAGCCGATGGTCATGGGGATGAGGAAGTAGTAGGCCAGGCGGATCCACTTCACGACGTTATGTTCCCCAACCCCTGCCGAGACCACATGCACCCGCCCCATGGTGATCTTGTTCCCCACGCCCGGATGGCACTGGCCGCAGGTGTGCTTCAGGTTCGTGGGGTTGATGGTGGAACGCGAGTCCTCGGAGGGCAGGATGTTGTGCACGCCGTGGCAGGAGGCGCAGTTGGCCACCGTCTTCTGGCCCTCCCGGATGGCGAGGCCGTGGAAGCTGTCCTGGTAGGCGGACACCTTGTCGCCGAACTCGTAGCGAGAGTTGAGGCGCTCGTCGCCATGGCAGCGGCCGCAGGTGACCGTGGAGACGCGGGTGGCGTTGACCAGGGAGCCCGCCTCCTTGGGCGCCAGGATGTTGTGCTCGCCGTGGCAGCCCGTGCAGGTGGGCGCATCCTTGGAGCCCCGCTTCACGGCCCGGCCGTGGACGCTGTCCTCGTAGATGGCCTTGATGTCGCTGTGGCAGGCCCCGCAGGTCGCGGCCACGTTGGCCCGGTTCACCTTGGCCCTGGTATCCGAGGCGGACAGGATGTCGTGGTTGCCGTGGCAGTCCGAGCAGGAGGCCGCCTTGTTGTTCCCCTTGGCCACTTCGCGGCCGTGCACGCTCAGGCGGTAGGCCTCCACCGGCTTGGCGAAGGGAATCTGGTGCTTGGCCAGGAATTTGGGATCGGAATGGCAGCTGGCGCAGGTGTCCGCCAGGTTCTTCTTGTTGGTTCGGGAGGCCGGATTGTCGCTGGTCAGGATCCGGTGCTCGGGCCCGTGGCAGGACCGGCAGGTGGCCGCATCGGCCTGGCCGTTGTGCAGGGCGACGCCATGGACGCTGGCCGAGTAGGCCTTGACCTCGTCACCGTGGCAGGTGGAGCAGGCCACCGGGGCGGGCTTGCCCACGTGGGGAAGCTTCGTGATGCTGCTGTGGCAGCCCGTGCAGCCCATGCTGGCATGGGCAGAGGTCTCGAAGGTGACGAGGTCCACTTCGTGGCAGCCGGAGCAGTCCTGCGGGCTTGGCGGAGCCGCGGCAAGCGCAATGGAAAATAATCCAGCCAGCAGTAAACGCATAACTACCTCTCGAGTCCTTTAAATATTAGACCGGAATCTCGGGAATATGGGATGCGCCGGTGATCTGGGTCACGACATCGGCTTGAATACCCAACTAACTGTATTCCTTAATATTTATTTACTATTTTTAAAATCCAGGATTTCACGAACGCTGCCCCTTGATTCCACTGGGGTTTTCATTGCCCCGGCGCCATGGATCTCCGCCGGAACCGGGTCCCCTGTGGAGAGGCCAACGGCCTCAGGGGGCCGCCTGGACCTGTCGGGGTACAGGAAAACGCCGGGTCGTTGCGGACCCGGCGTCTGGTTGCCTCGGTTCAGCGGATCACTTGCCCTTGTAGTCCTTCAGCCAGGTGGGATCCACTTCGGCGGCCTTCTTCTCGGCCTTGGTCTTGATGAGGAACTTGCCGCGCTCGGTCATGTCGCCACCCTTCTTGGGGGTGCCCACGTGGCAGGCCATGCAGTTCTTGACTTCGTGGAAGCCGGCGTCCTGGGCCTTCTTGAGGAAGGCCGGCTTGGCCTGCGCCGGGATGGCGAGGAGCAGCGCCGAAGCGATGACGAGGGTGGCAATGCGCATGATGCCTCCGAAGAAGGGCCCCGGTTCATGGGACTGGTTGGGCTGAAGTATGCATTTAGTGTACCCGCAACCATCACTGGCCACCAGCACGGCCGACGCCCCTCTCAGAACACCAGCTGTTCCTGGTATTCGCCGAAGGCACTGCGCAGGGCATCGCAGATTTCTCCTACCGTAGCCTCCGCCCTTACTGCGTTGAGGATGTGTGGCATCAGGTTGTCGGCGCCAGCCGCGGCCGCCCTCAGGGCCGCCAAGCGGTCCTCCGCGGCAGCCTGGTTCCGGTGTGCCCGCACCGCGGCGATGGCCACCCGGCGCTGGGCCCCCAGGGCCTCATCCACCCGCAGCAGGTCCGGCTTGGGCTCGCCGGTCACGGTGAAGCGGTTCACGCCCACCACGATCTGGTCCCCCTTTTCCACGGCCTTCTGGTAGGCATAGGCCGCATTCTGGATCTCCCGCTGGGGGAAGCCCTTCTCGATGGCGCTGACCATGCCCCCCATCTCGTCGACCCTGGCCAGGAGCGCCGTGGCGCGGGCCTCCAGTTCGTCCGTGAGGGACTCCACGAAGTAGCTGCCCGCGAAAGGATCCACCACGTCCGCCACCCGCGATTCGAAGGCCAGGATCTGCTGGGTGCGCAGGGCGATGCGGGCGCTCACCTCGGTCGGCAGGGCCAGGGCCTCGTCCCGGCTGTTGGTGTGCAGGCTCTGGGTGCCCCCGCAGACCGCCGCCATGGCCTGCACGGTGGTGCGCACGATGTTGTTGTCGGGCTGCTGGGCCGTGAGTGTGCTCCCGGCCGTCTGCGTGTGGAATCGCAACATCTGGCTTTTTGCATCGTCCGTTTTGAAACGCTCCTTCATGATCCGGGCCCAGAGCCGCCGGGCGGCGCGGAACTTGGCCACCTCCTCGAAGAACTGGTTGTGGGCGTTGAAGAAGAAGCTGAGCCGGGGGGCGAAGTCCTCGAGCTTGAGCCCCGCATCCAGGGCCGCCTGCACATAGGCGATGCCGTCGCCCAGGGTGAAGGCGATCTCCTGGGCCGCGGTACAGCCCGCCTCCCGGATGTGGTAGCCCGAGATGGAGATGGTGTTCCAGTTGGGCACCTGGTCTGCGCAGAAGGCGAAGATGTCCGTGATGAGGCGCAGGCTCTGGCGCGGCGGGAAAATGTAGGTGCCCCGGGCCATGTACTCTTTGAGGATGTCGTTCTGGATGGTGCCGCTCACCTTGTCCCAGGAGACCCCCTGCTCCTCGGCCACGGCGAGGTAGAGGGCCAGCAGCACGGATGCGGGAGCGTTGATGGTCATGCTGGTGCTGACCTTGTCCAGCGGGATGTCCTTGAACAGGGCCCGCATGTCGTGGATGGAGCTGATGGAGACCCCCACCTTGCCCACCTCGCCCAGGGCCATGGCATGGTCCGGATCCATGCCGATCTGGGTGGGCAGGTCGAAGGCCACGGAGAGTCCCGTGGTGCCCTGCTCCAGCAGGTAGCGGTACCGGGCGTTGCTCTCCTCGGCCGTGGCGAAACCGGCGTACTGGCGCATGGTCCAGAGCCGGCCCCGGTAGCCCGAGGGCTGCACGTGCCGGGTGAAGGGGTACTTCCCCGGGGCCCCCAGGTCCCGCAGGGGGTCATGCTCCGCCAGGTCCGCGGGGGTGTAGCTGTTCTTGAGGGGAATGCCAGAGCTGGTCTCGAAGGTGCGCTCCCGCAGCTTCGAAGGATCCTCCTTCACGGCGAGCTGGGCGCGCACCTGCTCCAGGAAATCCTTTTGGTACATGAAACCTCCGGATGGTGATTCCACCTTATCGTCCGAACGGGCCCGGACGCTACACTGGGCGTTCCCCCCGAGATGCCCATGCCCCTGCCGCCGCCGCCCCCTGCCGCCATCCAGCTCATTGCCGGGGCCGACCTCTGGACGGACCAGGGACCCCGGAAGGGCCGGGCCATCCTCATCCACAGGGGCAGGATCCTGGCCGTGGGGGACGCCGAGGCCCTGGCCAGGGCCCACCCCCGGGCCCAGCGGCTTGACCTCCCGGGCGGCACCCTCCTGCCGGGATTCATCGAGGGCCATGCCCATGTGGGCAGCATTGGTGCCCTGAGCCACGAAGTCGACCTCGGGGGGCTGACCGATCTGGAGCAGACCCTGGGCCGGATCCGGGCCTGGTCCGCGGTCCACCAGGAAGGCTGGCTCCGGGGCCGCGGCTGGGACCAGAACCTCTGGCCCACCAAGGCCTTCCCCCGGGCCCTGGACCTGGACTCCCTGACCGGGGCACGGCCGGCCCTCCTCGAACGCGTGGATGGCCACGCGGCCTGGGTGAACACCGCGGCCCTGGCCCTCGCGGGGATCGGAGCACAGACGCCGGATCCCGAGGGTGGTCGCATCCTCAGGGATGCCGACGGGCGCCCCAGGGGTGTCCTCCTGGACGCCGCCATCGACCTGGTCGCCAGGCACATCCCTCCCCCCACGGAGGCGGAACTGGAGGCCCGGATCCAGGCGGGCCTCCTGGCACTCCGCTCCGACGGCTTTACCGCCGTAGCCGACATGGGCGTGGACGCCCGCGGCCTCGCCGCCTACCGCCGCCTGGCCGCGACCGGTGCCCTGCCCATCCGCGTCTTTGCCTACCTGGCCCACGACCATGAACTCATGCTGAAGGAACTGAAGCGCGGCCCGGCGAAGAAGCTGTCCTTCTTCCAGGTGCAGGGGGTGAAGTTCTTCCTGGATGGCGCCCTGGGCAGCCGCGGGGCGCGCCTGCTGGCCCCGTACGCAGACGAGCCCGCCACCGAGGGACTCTGGGTCACGGACCCGGCCAAGGTCGCCCTGGACGCCGCCATCACCCTGCGCGCTGGCTACCAGCCCGCCATCCACGCCATCGGCGACGCGGCCAACCGGGCGGCTCTGGACCTGCTGGAGGCGGCCAGGAAGCGGGCCCGGCCGACCCTGCCCCCCCGCATCGAGCACGCCCAGATCGTCACTGCCGAGGATGCCGCGCGGTTCGGGAGGCTGGGCGTGGTGGCCAGCGTGCAGCCGGTCCACTGCACCTCGGACCACCGTTGGACCCCCGCGCGCCTGGGGCCAGAGCGCCTGGATGAGGCCTTCCCCTGGCGCACTTTGGTGAAGGGCGGCGCCCTGCTGGCCTTCGGCAGCGACGCGCCGGTGGAAGCCGCCAATCCCTTCCTCGGCCTTGCAGCGGCCGAGACCCGCCAGGATCCCCAGGGCGACCCCCCGGGCGGCTTCCTGCCGGAGCAGCGCCTCTCCCGCCTGGAGGCCGTCCGCGCCTACACCGCCGGCAACGCCGCGGCCCTCGGCCACGCCAGGGACCTGGGCATCCTGCAGAAGGGGGCCGTGGCGGACCTCCTGTGGGTGCAGGCGCCCCTGGGGGACATCAGCCCCGAGACCCTGCGGACGGTCAAGCCGGGACGGTTGTGGGTGAACGGCCTGGAAGTCCCCCTGGCACACTAAAGCCATGAGCCTCCGCCCCGCCTCCCCCCTCCTGGCCCCGTCGCTGCTCTCCGCGGACTTCACCCGGCTGGGCGAGGAACTGCGCCTGATCGAGGCCTCGGGCGCCCAGGTGGTGCATGTGGATGTCATGGATGGCCGCTTCGTGCCCAACATCACCATCGGCCTGCCCGTGGTGGAGAGCCTGCGCCGGGCCACCACCCTGCCCCTGGACTGCCACCTGATGATCGTGGAGCCCCTGCGCTACGCCGCCGACTTCGTGAAGGCGGGCGCCGACTGGGTGAGCATCCACCAGGAGGCCGATCCCCACCTCAACCGCACCCTGGCCTCCATCCGGCAGGCCGGGGGCAAGGCCGGCGTGGTGCTGAATCCGGGCACCCCCATAGAGACCCTGGTGGACCTGGTGGGCGACTTCGACTTCGTGCTGCTCATGAGTGTGAACCCCGGCTTCGGCGGCCAGAGCTTCATCCCCCGGGTGCTCGACAAGGTCCGGCGCCTGGACGCCCTGCGCAGGGAGCGCGGCCAGCCCTTCCTCATCGAGGTGGACGGCGGCGTGGGGATGAAGAACGCCGCCGAGCTGGTCCGGGCCGGGGCCGACTGCCTGGTGGCCGGCAACGCCGTGTTCAAGGCCGAGGATCCGAAGCTTGCCGCGGCCGGCCTGCTCAGGGAAATGCTCAGGGGACGTGAAGCCTGAGCTTGGCCGCCCGGGGCATGCGCTTGACGGACTGCTCCCGGCGCAGCGCCTCGGCCTTCGAGCCGCAGGCCTCGCGGTAGACCAGGGCCAGGGGCCCCCGCCCCCGGGTGTACTTGGCGCCCTTCCCCTCCTGGTGCTGCTTCAGGCGCGCCTCCACGTCCAGGGCGATGCCGCAGTAGAGGGTCCCGTCGCCGCAGCGGATCAAGTAGACGAACCAGTCCGCCTGAGGGGCATCCTGGTTAGGTTCGTTCCGCTGCGGACGGGACATGGACTACCCCCCGATCGCGCCGCGCACTGCGCGGCACTCCCACTCGGCCGCGGGCCTCGCGGAGGGGGCCCCGTCGTCGCCGCAGCGGATCAAGTAGACGAACCAGTCCGCCTGAGGGGCATCCTGGTTAGGTTCGTTCCGCTGCGGACGGGACATGGACTACCCCCCGATCGCGCCGCGCACTGCGCGGCACTCCCACTCGGCCGCAGGCCTCGCGGAGGGGGCCCCGTCGTCGCCGCAGCGGATCAGGTGGACGAACCAGGTCATGTGACCGGGACCCTCAACTCGTCAATCCGAGGATCTTGCGGATGCGGGCCATGGCCTCCTCTTTTCCCTGGCCCTGGGGAAGGTGGAGCACCACCAGGGCCAGGCCGCGGCCTCCGGCCACCCAGGTGCCAGCGGCCTTGGGGTCGCCGGGCGCGGAGCTGGTGCCCGTCTTGAACCACCAGTCCTCCTTGCCCATGAGGTTCCTGAAATCCACCCAGAACCCCGCCAGGAAACGCTGTCCGAAGGTCACGACCCCCGACTGCTCGGGCTCCATCAGCCAGCGCAGGAAGGCCTCGGGGCTGGTGCGCAGCAGGTCGCCGTCCCCCAGCCAGGCGGCCGTCATGGGCGGCAGGCCGTCCCCGGTCGGCAGGCGCCGACCCAGGAAAGGCGCGAAGACCTCCTCCAGGCGGGCCCGGGCCGCCGCCTCCCCGTAGTCGGACTTCCAGCCCACCTGGGCCTGGGCGATCCAGCTGAGGAAGGCCAGGTTGCAGTCCTCCCGCAGGGCCTTGCTGAGGTCCACCTTGCCATGGCCCTTCCGGTTCGAGCAGGTGCTGGGTCCTGATGCGCCCGTGCACTTGAACTGCACGCTGCGACTGGCCCACTCCGAGCCCTCGAGGCGCATCCACACCAGCAGGGCCAGGCTGCCCATGGGGACCTCCCGGCGGGCCTCGCCGTAGGTGTGCACCTCGCCATCGCCGATGGTGAGGGCCAGACCCTCACCGGGTTGCAGTACCGGCACGGGCAGGACCATGGGCGCAGGGGAAGGCTGGGCCACCAGCAGCAGGGTGGCCAGCGGAGCGATCAGGAGGAGTCTGGGGTTCCACATGGAAGGCCCCAGGATGACAGGTCCAGCGGCGTTCTCATCCCTGGCAGACTGATCCCATGCTCGACCGCCGCGTGCTCATGAACCTCCGGGGCCTGCTGACCCCAGATCCCGCCCGAACCTGGGTGGTGGACCGGATTCCCGACGCCGCCCTGGCTCTGGAGGAGGGCCGGGTGGCCTGGCTGGGCCGCGCCGCGGACCTGCCCGCCGCCTGGGCCGAGGCGCCCCGGGTGGATGGCGGCGGGGCCTGGGCCAGCCCCGGCTTCGTGGATCCCCACACCCACCTGCTCTTCGGGGGCGACCGTTCCGGCGAGTTCAACCGGCGCCTCCAGGGCGCCAGCTACCAGGAGATCGCCTCCGGGGGCGGCGGCATCCGGGAGACGGTGCGCGCCACCCGCCTCGCCACCGTCGAGGAGCTGGTGGCTTCCGGAGCCCCGCGGCTGTGGGCCTTCCGCGAGCGGGGAGTGGTCCATCTCGAGTGCAAGACGGGCTACGGCCTGGACCTCGAAGCGGAGTCCCGCCTCGCCGCGGCCTACGCCGAACTGAAGCGGCGGGGCTGGAGCCTGGATGTGACCCTGCTCCCGGCCCACGACCTCGCGCCCGAGTTCGGGGGCGATGCCGAGGCCAACACCCGGGCCGTGGCGGAGGTGTGGCTGCCGGAGCTGGTGCGCAGACACCCGGGCCTGGCGCGCTTCTGCGACGTGTTCGTGGAGACCGGCGTCTTCAGCGTGGACCAGGGCCGGCGCATCTTCGAAGCGGGGAGACGCCTGGGCCTCAGCCCCCGGGTCCACGCGGACGAGCTCAGCTGGACCGGCGGCGCCGAGCTGGCGGCGGAGCTGGGCGCCGCCAGCGCGGATCACCTCATGTTCTGCAGCGAGGCCGGCATGCGCGCCATGGCGGCAGCGGCGGTGACGCCCGTGCTGCTGCCGGGCACGACGCTCTTCCTGGGCATGCGCGACTGGGCACCCGCGCGAAAACTCATCGAGGCGGGCTGCCGGGTCGCCCTGGCCACGGACTTCAACCCGGGCTCCTGCCCCTGCACGGATCCCCTCACCATCCTGCGCCTGGGCTGCCTGCAGCTGCGCATGACCTTCGAGGAGGCCTTCGCGGCCATGACCCTCCACGCCGCCCGCAGCCTGGGCCACGGCGACCTGGGCCACCTCCACCCCGGGGCCCGGGCCGAGGTGCTGCTCTGGGACGTGGACGAGCCGCTGGAACTGGTCTACTGGGTGGGTGAGCCATTCAGGCCGAGGTTTATGCCGAATGGAATAACAGAACGATTGAAACCGCAGGTGACGCAGGTGGCCGCAGAAGAAAAATGATGAATTTTTTTGGATTTCATCTGTACAAATCTGCGTCATCTGCGGTTAGACAATCAGTACAAAACGAAGCCCCGGGCCGATTCCCGGGGCTTCTCCTGCGAGTGCGGCGGCCTACTGTTCGGCTCGCTTCGAGGCCTCCTGCACGATGTGATAGATCCGTTCCTTCGCACGCAGCTTGATCTTCTTCAACTCCACTTCTTCAAGGGTCTCCTTGGCGGAGAGACTGGGCTTCTTCTGCAGATCGCCCAGCCGGGAGTCGGCGGATTTGTGCTCCTCCATGAGCTTTCGGAATTCAAAGTGCTCTTTCATCAGGCGCTCCTGAAGGTCTGGGCGCAAAAAATCCATGATTCCTCCGTGCCGTTGCGAACCCGATCTGGGTTCCGCGAGTTGATTGAGTGGCACAAGGGTAGGGCCGCCCTGTGGGGCGTCAAGACCTTTCGGATCAGGCTTCAGAACTCCTTTTACGGCTGTGACTTCCATGCAATCCTGGCGGACATGTCCCTGCGCATCGACGGCCTCCTCCTCCAGCGGGAGGATGGTGTGCGCCTGCTGGGGCCCCTGGACCTCTCCCTGGCGCCAGGCGAGCGCCTCGGCCTGGTGGGGGAGAGCGGCTCGGGCAAGAGCCTGCTCGTCCAGGCCCTGTTCGGTGTCCTGCCCCCGGGGGTGATCCACTCGGGAGGGAGCCTGAGCGCCTTCGGCGTCCCGTTGGACGTCCCGGGCCCCAGGCGTGATGCCGTCCGCGGTGCCCGGCTGGCCTGGGTGCCCCAGGAACCCCGCCAGGCCCTGAGCCCCCTGCTGCCCCTGGCCGCACACCTCACCCTGCTGCCGGGCCTCCACCGGGACGAGTCTCCCCGGGTGGCCCTGGCCAGGCTCGCGCCGCTGCTCTCCCGGCTGGGGCTGCCGGCGGACTCGGCCTTCCTGGACCGCTTCCCCCACCAGCTCAGCGGGGGGCAGCGTCAGCGCCTCTGCCTGGCCATGGCCCTCTCCTGCGATCCGGACCTGCTGATCCTGGACGAGCCCACCACGGCCCTGGACCCGCTGGCACAAAGGGCCTTCCTGGACCTGGTGCTGGACCTGCAGCGGGAGCGGGGTCTGGGCATCCTCTGGATCACCCATGACTTGGCCCTGGCCTCACTGGCCTGTGATCGCCTGCTGGTGCTCTACGGGGGGTCCCCCCTGGAGGCCGGGCCCGCCAGCGACCTGCTCTCAACACCGCGCCATCCCTACACGGCCCGCCTGGTGGAGGCTGCCCGGCGCCAGCCCTCCCTGGAGTCAGGGTTCCTGCCCGCGCCCGAGGACCGGCCAGCGGGCTGCCCCTACGGGCCGCGGTGCGCCTTCAGACAAGACTCCTGCGCCACCTGGGGCCCCTGGCGGGACCATCCGGAGGCGGGCCTTCGTTGCGAGCACCCTCTGCAGATCCCAAACTGAACGTTGCCATGCATCCCTCCGCTCACGCCCTGGATCCGACGGCCCGCACCGGGGATGCGTCATCGGCCTTAGGCCTCCATCCCATCCGGGATGCGGCCTCGCCGAGGTCCAGGACCATTCCGTTCCTTTGCAGCCTGATCCTCACCACGCTCATCACCTACGGCATCTCGACCCTGCGGTTTTCCGGGCCCTCCCTCCAGGCCGCCCGATACGGGGCGCCCCTAGCCCAGAGGTCGGTCGCCATCGATCTGCAGGAAGTTCCGCCCCGGCCGGACAGTCATCCTCCCACCCTCAGGAGAATTGGCGCCGCGGGTCCTGGTGGGCTGGGACATCGGGAGGGGACCGACACCATCGACCCCCGGCTGCTGTCGGTCTATTCACCGGTTATTTCCTTGCCAACGGAAACCAACGACCCGGATCTGATCGGTCCCTCCCCGCGGCCGGACATGGTCTCGGTCTCCCTCAATCCGGCCCTGCCGGTCCAACCAGGTGGCAATGGGGCCTCCCGTGGAACGGGAAGGGACCCGGCTCTTGGCAAAGGCGGCATCTGGCACCTGGAGGAGTCCGTGGTACCTCCCTCGAAAGACAAGCAGGCCCCCGTTCCGGACGGCCAACTCGTCCCCATCCGTCGGCAGGAGGCGAGGCACATCTACCAGCGTAGCGATTGGACCGAGGAACTCGCCAAGGCGCCCGTGATCGTGCGCGTCGTCATTGATGAAAACGGGCGCGTGATCCAGGCCACCGTTCTTTCCGGGCCGGAGGAAATGCGCGCGGATGTCCTCTGGGCCGCCAGGCATTGGCTCTTTGAACGGCTCGGGAAACACGGATTGAAGGCCCCCCTGACGGTGGACCTGATCTTCCACCCCCGCTTCGCCAACTGATGGCGCACTGGAACCCTTCATCCGCCCATGAGACCATGGGTTGCAAGGTCCCGCAGGCTGCGGGTCCGAAAAAGGCATCCCATGCTGACCTTGCCCCTGCTTCACGCCCTGACCTTCGATGATGTCCTGCTGGTTCCAGGCTTTTCGGAAGTGCACCCCAACCAGGTGGACCTCCAGACCCAGCTGACCCGGGACATCTCCCTGCGGATCCCCCTCGTCTCGGCGGCCATGGACACCGTGACGGAAAGCCGCATGGCCATCGGCCTGGCCCAGATGGGCGGCATCGGCATCGTCCACAAGAACCTCAGCCCCGAGCGCCAGGCCGAGGAGGTGGACAAGGTGAAGCGCAGCGAGTCAGGCATGATCACCGACCCCATCACCATCGAGCCCGACGCGCCCATCCGCGATGCCGAGGCCCTCATGGCCAAGTTCCGCATCAGCGGCGTGCCCGTGGTGGAGGGCCACCGGCTGGTGGGCATCCTCACCAACCGCGACCTGCGCTTCGAGACGCGCTGGGACATCCCCGTGCGCGAGGCCATGACCAAGGACAACCTGGTCACGGTGCCCGTGGGCACCACGCTCCAGGAGGCCCGCGCCATCCTGCAGAAGCACCGCATCGAGAAGCTGCTGGTGGTGGACGGCCAGGGCCAACTGAAGGGCCTCATCACCGTCAAGGACATCGAGAAGTCCATCGAGTACCCCAATGCCTGCAAGGACGGCATGGGCCGCCTGCGGGTGGGCGCCGCCGTGGGGGTGGGCAAGGACCTGCTGGACCGCGCCGCGGCCCTGGTGGAGGCCAAGGTGGACGTGCTCTGCCTGGACAGTTCCCACGGCCACAGCCAGGGGGTGCTGGATGCCGTGCGGGCCCTCAAGCAGGCCTTTCCCGCCGTGTCCCTCATCGCGGGCAACGTGGCCACCTACCAGGGCGCGAAGGACCTCTGCGGCGCCGGGGCGGACGCCGTGAAGATCGGCATCGGCCCCGGGTCCATCTGCACCACGCGCATCGTCACCGGCGCGGGCATGCCCCAGATCACGGCCGTGGCCGAGGCCAGCCGTGCCTGCCGCGAGGCCGGTGTGCCCTGCATCGCCGACGGCGGCATCAAGTTCAGCGGCGACGTGGCCAAGGCCATTGCCGCCGGGGCCAACGCGGTCATGATTGGCAGCCTCTTTGCTGGCACCGACGAGGCCCCCGGGGAAACCATCTTCTACGGCGGCCGCACCTTCAAGGCCTACCGGGGCATGGGCTCCCTGGGCGCCATGAAGCAGGGCAGCAAGGACCGCTACTTCCAGGAGGGCAAGGAGGACACCAAGCTGGTGCCCGAGGGCATCGAGGGCCAGGTGCCCTACAAGGGGAAGATGGGCGACCTGGTCACCCAGCTCATGGGCGGGCTGCGGGCGGGCATGGGCCTCAGCGGCGGCAAGAGCATCGCCGACTTCCACCAGAAGGCCACCTTCGTCGAGATCAGCGGCGCCGGACTGCGGGAGAGCCACGCCCACGACGTGATGATCACCAAGGAAGCGCCGAACTACCGGATGGAGTAGAAAGAAAAAGATTCACCACCAAGGCACGAAGACACCAAGAAAAGATCAAAAGAAATTTGTTGGCAGTTGCAGTTCTTGATGTCTTGGTGTCTTGGTGTCTTGGTGGTTAGCTTGTCTTGAAAAGGTTCGTGCCCGGAGCTCCCATGCCCCTCCTCGTGAAGAATGTCCATCTGGTCGATCCCGCTCAGAAGCTCGATGGGCCCGGTGCCCTGCTGGTCGCCGAGGGCAAAGTGGTGGCCATCGGAGCCGATGCTGCTGCACACCCGCAGGCGGCGGGTGCCGAGGTCCTGGACGGCGGCGGGGCTGTGCTGGCGCCGGGGTTCGTGGACCTGCACGTGCACTTCCGCGAGCCGGGGCAGACCCGCAAGGAGAGCATCGAGACCGGCAGCATGGCGGCGGTGGCGGGCGGCTTCACCTCCGTGTGCGCCATGGCCAACACCAAGCCCGTGAACGACAGCGTGGCCATCACGGAGATGATGCTTAGCCGCGCCGCCAAGGTGGACCTCTGCAGATACTTCCCCATCGGGACCGTGAGCCGCGACATGAAGGGCGAGGAATTGGCGGACATGGGCACCCTGAAGGCGGCGGGCTGCGTGGCCTTCTCCGACGATGGCCTGCCCGTCACCAACGCCTCCCTCATGCGGCGTGCCCTGGAATACACCCGCTGGCTGGACCTGCCCGTGGTGGCCCACGAGGAGGACAAGGACCTCGCCGGAAAGGGCTACATGCACGAGGGCGCCGTGAGCGCTTCCCTGGGCTGCCTGGGCATTCCCGCGGCGGCCGAGGAGGCCATGGTGGCCCGGGACCTCGTGCTGGCGGAGCATACGGGCGGGCACCTGCACCTGGCCCACCTCAGCACCAAGGGGTCCATGCGCATGGTCCGCGAGGCCAAGGCCCGGGGGCTCAACATCACCTGCGAGGTGACGCCGCACCACTTCGCCCTGTCGGACAAGGAACTGATGAAGTTCGACAGCGACTACAAGATGAACCCACCCCTCCGGTCCGAGGGCGACATCCAGGCCCTGCTGGAGGCCATCGCGGACGGCACCGTGGACGCCATCGCCACGGACCACGCCCCCCACGGCTGGGACGACAAGGAGGTGGAACTGCCCATCGCCGCCTTCGGCGTCATCGGCCTGGAGACTGCCCTGCCCCTGGCCCTGGAACTGCTGGTGAACCGCAAGGTCATCGGTCTCGCCAAGGCCATCAGCCTCTTCACCGCGGGCCCGGCCCGGGTGTTCCACCTCGACCGCCAGGGCCTGGGCAGCCTCCAGCCCGGGGCCCCGGCCGACTTCGTCCTCTTCGATCCCAGCGCGAAGGTGCAGGTGGACCGCGCCTTCATCCAGTCCAAGTCCTTCAACACCCCCTTCAAGGGCTGGAGCCTGCCCGGCAGGGTGCTCGGCACCTGGGTGGGCGGCAGGCGGGTGCGGGGCTAGCCCCGGCCGGCGGCGAAGTGGACACGTCCGCGTCCGGGAATCACGAGGCAGCCTTCGCCAGGGCCTTCCTCCCCTCGGAGAAGCGGGCCAGGTTCATCCAGGGTCTTGCGCAACCCAGGCACCGGAAGGAAGTGCTCGCGCAGTTGAGCAGCCACCTGCCCTACCTGCCTGCCCATGCCACGGCGGTGCCGGGCGAGCAGGATTTCCCGGATGCACTGGCCGCGCTGCTCAGGGCCAAGGGAGCGGGGCCCACCTGCTACGTGATCGCCGACGGCCTGAAGGCCGATGGCCGGGAGCTGCCGCTCGGCGAGGCGCTCCTGCTCATCTGCCTCCATCGGTCCGGCGCGATCCTGTCATGCCTTCCGGGCCGCCTGGCCTACTACAAGCCCAGATCGCCCGCCCCAGGCATCCTCTTCGAGCGGCCCTCGCCATGAGGCCTGATCCATCCTGGTGCCTTCCTCAGGAGTCTTGAATGGTCCCCTCTCTGGAGGCCCTGAAAGCCGAGCTGGAGCGTTTCGGCCGAGCCAACGATGAACGCCACGCCGAGCGCGCCCTGCGCATGCTCAACATCACCCGCGACACCGGCGAGTTCCTGGCCGTGCTGGTGCGGGCCCTGCAGGCCCGGCGCATCCTGGAGATCGGCACCTCCAACGGCTACTCCACCCTCTGGCTGGCGGAGGCGACCCGGGACCTGGATGGGTCCGTGACCACCGTGGAGTTGTCCGAGGCCAAGGTCCAGCTGGCCCGGGAGACCTTCGCCCGCTCAGGTCTGGCCTCCCACATCCGGCTGCTGCACGAAGAGGCGGGCCGCGTGCTGGACCGCACGGAGTCCGAGGACTGCGATCTGGTGTTCCTGGATTCAGAGCGGTCCGAGTACCCCGGCTGGTGGCCCCAGATCCGGCGGGTGCTCCGGCCCGGAGGCCTGCTGGTGGTGGACAATGCCACCTCCCACCCCGGGCAGATGGCCCCATTCATGGACCTGGTGCGCACCGATCCCGCCTTCACCACCTGCCTGGCCACCGTGGGCAATGGCGAGTTCATGGCCGTGAAGGCGCTCCTGGAATCAGGCCGCAACCCCGTGGGATCCTAGCGCCAGCGAGGTGAGCCATGCCCAGTCCCTCTCCCAGGTCCGTGGTCTCGGCCTGGGTGGCGGCCTTCAACCGCCATGACGCCGAAGCGCTGGCCTCGATGTACGCGGAGGACGCCGTGAACCATCAGGTGGCCGAGACCCCCGTGGTGGGCCGCGACGCCATCGGGGCCATGTTCGCGGCGGGCTTCGCGGCGGCGGAGATGGTATGCCTCGCGGAGAACCTCTTCGAAGACGGCGAGTGGGCCATCCTCGAGTGGCGGGATCCCCTGGGGCTGCGCGGCTGCGGGTTCTTCCACGTGGTGGGGGGACGCATCGTGTTCCAGCGCGGCTACTGGGACAAGCTGACCTTCCTCCGGCAGCACGGCCTGCCCATCCCGCAGGATTAGGGCTTGGCCACGTAGAAGGCGTAGGTGGCGCTGTAGGGCACCCGCACTTCCTGGCCGGCCTGCGCCTGGCTGGCAGTGGCCGGGGCCGCGCCGCCCACGGTGTTCAGGCGCTGGATGCTCCTGACGGGACGGAACAGACCCTGGCCCGAGGTGGACTTTACACCCAGCAGCAACCAGGGGATGGAACCACTGGAGCGGCTCGTGTCCTTGGCCTTCATCTCGCCCACCACCTTGCTGCCGTCCGAGCTTTCCCAGGTGGGTCCGCCGTAGTGCTTTGCCACGCGCTGACCTGAGAGGTCGAATAGGTCGGCCTCCGGCGCCTTGAAGATCCATTCGAACTGGGCCGGATCCTCCTTGCGGGCCCGGCACTCGTAGATCTGGACCCCGGTGGCCCGCAGCTCGAAGGCCAGCACCTGGTCCGCGGGGGCCCTCAGCGCCTCGGGTACGGGCTTGGCAGTCGGCGCGGGTTCTGCGCCAGCCAGGGAAGACAGGCCCAGGAGAGCTGCACCCACGGTCATGAAGCGGTCCTGACGAAGCATAGCCGGCCTCCGGTTCCTGGGCGGGATGGGGGTGAAGGTAAGGCTGGAATGGTGTCAAGACAAGGATAAATATCTACCCCGACCGGGCCTGGGAACCTCTGGCCCCCGTCGAATTCCGCTTGTGGCCCTCAGGCATGTCCCCCTACCCGGCTAACGATGGGCCTCAGATGAGAGACCGCGGGTCAACCGCGGATGAGCACGGATGGCGGGTTTGATCTGAGTTCATCCGTGCTCATCTGTGGCGAATCGCCTTCCCCAGGTGTTTCGGTGGTCACAGCGTCTTCATGTCCAGCACGAAGCGGTAGCGCACATCGTTCCTCAGCATGCGCTCGTAGGCCACGTTCACCTGCTGGACCGGGATGAGCTCGATCTCGGAGACGATGTTGTGCTCGGCGCAGAAGTCGAGCATCTCCTGCGTCTCCTGGATGCCGCCGATGAGCGAGCCCGTCAGCACCTTGTGCCCGAAGATCAGCGAGCCGGCGGCCACGGGGGTGGGCTCGGGGGGCACGCCCAGCAGCACCATGGCGCCCTCGAGCCGGAGCAGACCCAGGTACTTGTTGTAGTCGTGGGGGGCGGAGATGGTGTCGATGAGGAGGTCGAACCGGCCCACCAGCTGCTTGAAGGTGGCGTCCTCCGAGGTGAGGCCGAAGTGGTGGGCGCCCAGCTGGCGGGCATCGGCCTCCTTGGATTTCGAGGTGCTGAGCATGGTCACTTCCGCGCCCATGGCGGCGGCGAGCTTCACCGCCATGTGGCCCAGGCCGCCCAGGCCCACCACGCCCACCCTGTCGCCCTTCTTGGTGTGGAACCGGCGCAGGGGCGAGTAGGTGGTGATGCCGGCGCAGAGCAGGGGCGCGGCGCCGGCCAGGTCGAGCTTGGGGGAGACCTTCAGCGCGAAGGCCTCGTCCACCACGACGCTGGAGGAGTAGCCGCCATAAGTGGGGGTCTGCTTGTCCATCTCGGTGCCGTTGTAGGTGAAGGCGGCCCCCTTCTCGCAGAATTGCTCGAAGTGGCGCTGGCAGCTGGGGCAGGTGCGGCAGCTGTCCACCATGCAGCCCACGCCCGCCAGGTCGCCCGGCTTGAAGCCCTTCACATGGGCGCCCACGGCCGTCACCTTCCCGACGATCTCGTGGCCCGGCACCATGGGGTACTTGGAGCCGCCCCACTCGTTACGCACCTGGTGGAGGTCCGAGTGGCAGATGCCGCAGTAGGCGATCTCGATCTGGATGTCGTGGGCCCCGACCGCCCGCCGCTCGATCTGGAAGGGCGCGAGGGGGGCTGTGGCGGAAGCGGCGGCATAGGCTTTGGCGGTGGCCATGGGGACTCCTAGATGAGGCCCTAACACTCTAGACCAGGGTTCCAGAGGGCACCTAATGGTACGTAGGGTGGTGGAACAACGACCGATCTGACAGCATCAAACGCGTTCTGGAGGACCCATGCCCCGACCCGCCGCCCTGCCCATCCTCGATTGGAAATCCGTTTTCGAATCCGGCCTGGATTACAAGGCCTGGCTCGACGCCGCGGAGTCCGCCGAGCAGCGCGACAAGCTGGAGGCCCAGCGCATGGCCCTGACGCTCGAACCCGCCGCGGCGGGCTTCCTGGCCGCCCTGCCCCGGGCCGTCCACGTGGTGGCCATCGCCGAGGACTGGTGCGGCGACGTGGTGCGCCACGCTCCGGTCCTCCAGCGCCTGGCGGAGGCCGGTCCAAATCTGAAGGTCAGGTACATCAGCAGGCAGCAGCACCCGGAAGTGTTCGCCCGCTTCCTCACCAATGGCGGCGAGGCCATCCCCAAGTTCATCTTCCTCAGTGACCGGTTCGTGGAGTGCGGCCACTGGGGACCCATGCCCGAGTGCTGCCGGGAGCTCATCGCCCGGGGCAAGGCCTGCGGCGATGTGGCCACGGCGCGGAAGAAGGTCTCGGCCTGCTACGAGCAGGACACCACCCGCCGCAGGGTGGTCACCGAGCTGCTGCACCTCGTGGACATCGCCGTCAGCCGGGAACCCTAGGTTTTCCCAAGCCCTTCCATCATCCGGAACATGAGGATCGCCCCCGCGGCGGCCACATTCAGGCTGTCCATGCCCGAGGCCATGGGGATGGCCACGGCCCGGTCGCAGCGGGCCAGCTGAGCCCCGTCCAGGCCGGTGTCCTCGGGCCCCATCACCAGGGCGCAGCGGGGCCCGGGGCGCCAGTCCCGGGCATCCTCGGCCCCCGAGCTGAGCGCCGCCGCCGCGATCTCGGAGCCGGCTTCCGCCGCCTTCCATTCCGCGAGCAGCGCCCAGGGGTCCTCGGCCCGCCACACGGGGATGCGCCAGACGGCGCCCATGGAGACCCGCACGGTCCGCCGGGTCCAGAGCCCAGGCCCCGGCCCCGCCAGCACGCCGTCCAGCCCCAGGGCGGCGGCGCTGCGCAGCAGCAGGCCCAGGTTCTCACTGTCGTAGAGGCGCGGCAGCACCAGCAGGCGGCGGGCCTCGGCCAGGGCCGCGGGAGGCGGGGCCGCGGGCACCTGGGCGCAGGCCATGAGGCCCCGGTGGAAAGGAAAGCCTGCCAGTTCCGAGAGCACCGAGGGCTCGGCGGTCAGCAGGTCAGTACCCGCGGGGAGGTTCTCCCGGATCCCCTCCGCAGCGGAGGTCGTGGCGACCACGGAAATCACCTTCAGGCGGCCGGCCCGGGCCGCCCGCAGCAGGTCCTCGACGAGGATCCGGCCCTCCGCGATGAAGCAGGTTCCATGGTCGGGATGCTCCCGCGTGCCGGCAAAGCGCAGGTCTCGATAGGGTTCCCAGGGGTCGAAAGCCATGGGTCCAGGGTAGCCCGCGGCCCCCTTTGCCATGGTCGGGGAATTCCCGGGCGATTGTTTCCAAAATAGAGTTTAATGAATTCCGAGGCCGCCATGCTCCCAGCCCCATCCCCCACCAGGCGCGCCATCGAGCGCCTGCCCGCTCATTTGAGACGCTACGTGGTGGACCAGGACCCCGGGGCCTACACCCCGCGGGATCACGCGGTGTGGCGGCACATCCTGCACAAGCTCACCGCCCGCCTGAAGGACACTGCCCATGCCAGCTACCTCTCCGGCCTGGCTGCCACGGGCATCGGCCTCGAACAGATCCCCAGCCTCGACGAGATGAACGAGAAGCTGGAGGCGCTCGGCTGGTCCGCCGTGGGAGTCCGGGGCTTCATCCCGCCCGCCGTGTTCACGGAACTGCAATCCATGGGGGTCCTCGCCATCGCCGCGGACATCCGCAGCCACGAACACATCGACTACACCCCGGCTCCCGACATCGTCCACGAGAGCGCCGGCCACGCGCCCATCCTGGCGGACCGGCGCTACGCCGACTACCTGAGGCGCTGCGGCGAGGCCGGCTTCCGGGCCATCGGCTCGGTGGAGGACCAGGCGGTCTACGAGGCCATCCGGAATCTCAGCGTGGTGAAGGAGGATCCCGAGGCCACCCCGGGCGAGTTCCGCCTGGCCGAAGAGCGCCTCCGGGCCGCCTGCGCGAGCCGACGCTATGTCAGTGAAAGCACCAAGGCCAGCCGCCTCTACTGGTGGACCGCCGAGTATGGCCTGGTGGGTGAGCTGGGGAACCCGAGGCTCTACGGGGCCGGGCTCCTCAGCAGCCTCGGCGAGGCGGCCCACTGCCTCACGGACGCGGTGGCCAGGGAACCCCTCAGCCTGGCCTGCACGGACCGGGAATACGACATCACGTGCATGCAGCCCCAGCTCTTCGTGGCCCGGGATTTCGACCACCTTTTCGAGGTGCTGGAGGCCTTTGAAGCCACCCTCGGCTGGCGCCGCGGCGGCGACCTGGGCCTGGAGGAGGCCCTCCGGGCCCGCACCGTGAACCACCTGGTCCTGGAGGGCGGGTTCGAGCTCACCGGGAAGGTGGTGGCGCAGATCCCCGCCCGGGGCCCGCTGGCCCCGGGCCTCGGCACGGCCCTGGCGCGACTGGAGGGACCCATCCTGGTGTCAAGGAAAGGCCGGGCCCTGGGGCGGCCCTGGAACGGCGAGGCCCTGGTGGCCTTCGGCAGCGGGGCCCTGCCCCCCCGCGGTGCCTTCAACCTGGACCTGCCCTCCGGCCTCTTCCTCACGGGCTTCCGGGTCGGCGAGCACGAGGTGATCAACCTGCGGGGCCACCAGGATGGGCGTCCCCTGGACCTGCCCAGCTGGGCCCTGCTGTTCCTGAGTCCCGGGCTGCCCTCAGTGGCCGGTGGGCCCGCCGACCCCGGCGCCTGGGACACCTGGTTCGGCGATCAGGTCTCCCCGGCCGAAGGCGAGGCCGAGGCCCAGGCCCGGGAGCGGAAGGCCGGCGCCCTGTCCCGTGAGGTCGCGGAACTTTACCTCCAGGTCAGGACATTGAGGGAGGGTGGCCCCGTTGATGGGGCCCGGCTGAGGGCCCTGGTCGCCCGGGCCAGGGCGCACCCCGCGGAATGGCTGCTGCGGGCGGAACTGACCGAACTGGAGGCGTTGGCATGAACTGGACCGAAGCAGGGGGCAAGCTCGTGCGGACCTTCAGGACTCCGGATTTCATGACCTCCTACCGCCTGGTCAGCGCAGTGGTGGGTCCTTCCGAGGAGCTCAACCACCATCCGGACATCGCCTTCGGCTGGGGCTATGTGCGGATCACCCTCACCACCCATGACGCGGGCGGCGTCACGGAGCGGGATCACCGGCTCGCCGAGGCCCTCGATGTGGTGCTTAAGCCTTTTGATCCATGAGCTTTGCCGAATTCAGCCCTGTCCATCCACCCGAAGCTCCGGTATTCTGGAATGTCCAACGAGGAGTCCCTTGCCGAACCTGTCCGCTCCCCTGCCCCGTTTCCGCCCCACCCCGCTCAAGACCTCCCTCCTGATTGGTTCTGGACTGCTCAGCCTGGCCCTGGGCTGCCGATCGGATGAAGTCTCCCACTTCCGAGTCCCCAAGGAGGCACCCTTCGCCCAGTCCGGGCCCAGGCCGGCCATGCCGCCCATGCCCATGGGCGAGCGCACCGGGGAACCAGCCGGTGCTCCCGGGGCGACGCCCGACATGCCTCCGCCTCCCGCGCCGAGGGCCTCGTTGAAATGGTCCCTGCCCAGGGGCTGGAGTGAACAGCCGGGCGGAGGCACCATGCGGTTCGCCACCTTCAAGGCGCCCTTCGAAGGCAAGCTGGAGGCCACGGTGGTGGTGCTCCCCGGCCAGGCGGGTGGCGAGCTGGCCAACGTGAACCGCTGGCGCGGCCAGATCGGGCTGCCCGGTTATGACGAGGCCGGCCTGGCCAAGGCCCGCACCGTGCTCAGGACCAAGGCCGGCGCCCTGAACGTCTACGACTTCACCAGCGAGGGTCAGGTCAAGAGCCGCATGGTGGCCGGCTACATCAGCACCCCTGACGGCAACACCTGGTTCCTCAAACTGACCGGAGACGCCGCCCCGGTGGCCAAGGCCAAGTCCGATTTCATGTCCATCCTGGGGAGTGTCCGCCTTGATTAAGACCATCGCTTCCCGAGTCTGGGCTTTCTTCAGGTCCTTCCAACTCACCATCGTTCTGCTGGCGCTCCTCATGTGCCTTGTGGTGCTCTGCACCCTGGCCCAGGTGGAGATGGGCACCCAGGGTGCCGTGAACGCCTACATGCGCAGCTTCGTCGTCTGGCACCAGTTCTCGGGACTGCCCTTCCCCCTCCCGATGTTCCCGGGCGGCGCCCTCGTGGGCCTGCTCCTCACCCTCAACCTCATCGCGAAGACCCTGGACATCAAGCTCAGCTGGGGCAAGGCCGGCATGTGGCTGGTCCACTTCGGGCTGGTGGTGCTGTTCGCGGGCGAATTCGTGGCCGGCATGATGCAGGTGGACACCAACATGTCCATCGAGGTGGGCCAGACCGTCAACTTCGTCCAGAGCTACAAGAACACCGAGCTGGCCCTCATCGACGTGACCGACCCCACCTGGGACGAGGTCTATTCCGTGCCGGACACGCTCCTGGCCAGGGGCGGTTCCATCGCGGTCCCCGGAACGCCCATCACCCTGAAGGTGAAGCGCTACTTCCCCAATGCCGAGCTGAGCAATCGGGCCGAGGGCACGCCACCCTCCATGGCCACCGCCGGCATCGGCCCCAGCGTGTCCGTGGTCGAGCAGCCGCTGGTGTCCGCAGACAACGAGATGAACCAAGCTTCGGCCTTCGTGGAGCCGGTGGCCGCGGGCCACAGCTATGGCGTCTGGCTCGTCTCCGTGGGCCTGGGCGCACCCCAGTCCTTCATCCACGAGGGACACAACTACGTCCTCTCCATGCGCCTGCGCCGCCAGTACCTGCCCTATGCCTTCACGCTGAAACAGTTCCGGCATGATGTCTATCCCGGCACGGACATACCCAAGAACTTCTCCAGCCTGGTCCAGATCACCAACCCCTCGCGCCACGAGTCCCGCGAAGCGCTGATCTACATGAACCAGCCCCTGCGCTACGAAGGCAAGACCTTCTACCAGGCGAGTTTCGGCAAGAACGACACCCTGTCCGTCCTTTCCGTGGTTGAAAACCCCGGCTGGCTGCTCCCGTATGTGTCCTGCGTGCTGGTCGCCATCGGCCTGCTCGCGCACTTCGCCATCGTCCTCCGGCGCTCGCTCAAGCGGCGCCAGGACAAGAAGGAGGGCTGACCATGACCTTCGTACAGAAATACCTTGCCTGGGGCGCCGGTGTCCTGGCCCTGCTCATCGCCCTCGTCTTCGCCCTGCCCGGCGGCAAGGTTCGCGGCTTCGACGCCAGCGGCTTCGGCAACCTGCCCATCCTGGAAGGTGGCCGCATCAAGCCCCTGGACTCCCTGGCCCGCAACTCCCTGCTGGTGATCCACGGAAGCCAGGGCTTCCGCCACGAGGGCCGCAGTATCGGCCCCGACGAGTGGATCCTCGACCTGCTGTTCCGCCCCCAGGTGGCTGACACGCAGCGCATCTTCATCATCAATGACACTGAAGTGCAGAGCCTCATCGACGACAAGGGGAAGAAGCTGGGTCGCGACAACTACAGTTTCGCGGACCTCGGCCCGCGCCTTGAGGAGATCCAGAAACAGGCGAGCACCGCCCAGCCCATTGCGCCCCAGAAGCGGACCCGCTTCCAGAGCGCCATCGTGAACCTCTTCGATCGCGTCTACCTCTACTACAAGCTGCGGAACACCCTGCAGTTGGCGGGCTCGCCGGGCCTGGGCTGGGAGATCCAGTCCCTGGGCACGGCGGACGCGAACCTGCGGCACCAGGACCTGATCCAGCTGGCCCAGTTCCGCATCCTGCCGCCACTGGCCGGGGAGAACCCCGATGCCTGGCAGAGCGTGGGCCAAGCCCTCAGCGCCGCGAGCAAGGGCGGCCCGCTGCATCCGGCCCTGCCCCCCCTGGCGAGGCTGAACGCTGCCTACGTGACCGATGATGCCGCCGGCTTCAACGCGGCCCTCGCGGAGATGGACGGCGTGGTCTCCACCCTGAAGCCGGGCGCCCTCGCCAAGGCCTCCCGCGAGCTGGTCTTCAACCGGGCCCAGCCCTTCTACGTGGGCCTGTCGATCTACTTCATGGCCTTCCTCGCGCTCTGCATCTCCTGGCTCTGGAAGCCCGACCTGCTGCGCCCCACGGCCTATGCCCTGCTCTGCGCGGGTGCCCTCGTCCACACCCTGGGGCTGGCCGCCCGCATCATCCTGCAGGGCCGCCCCCCCGTCACCAACCTCTACTCCTCCGCCGTGTTCGTGGGCTGGGGCGCCGTGATCCTCGGCCTCATCGTCGAGCGGATGTACCGGAAGGGCTTCGGCACGGCCGTGGCCGCCGCGGCGGGCTTCGCCTCCCTGATCGTGGCCCAGAACCTGGGCACCGAGGGCGACACCATGGAAATGATGCGCGCCGTGCTGGACTCCAACTTCTGGCTGGCCACCCACGTGGTGACCATCACCATCGGCTACGCCGGCACCTTCCTCGCGGGGGCCATCGCCATCGCCTACGCCCTGCGCAAGCACCTCGCCACCCAGGTAGATGTGGAGACCGACCGGGCCCTGGCGGACATGGCCTACGGCATCATCTGCTTCTCGCTCTTCTTCAGCTTCGTGGGCACGGTGCTGGGCGGCATCTGGGCCGACCAGTCCTGGGGCAGGTTCTGGGGCTGGGATCCCAAGGAGAACGGGGCCCTGCTGATCGTGCTGTGGAACGCCATCATCCTCCACGCCCGGATGGCGGGCTACGTCCGCGAGCGGGGCATCATGATGATGGCCATCTTCGGCAACATCATCACCGCCTGCTCCTGGTTCGGCGTGAACATGCTGGGCGTGGGGCTCCACTCCTACGGCTTCATGGACCAGGCCTTCTATGCGCTGACCGCCTTCATCGCCAGCCAGCTCGTCCTCATGGGCATCTGCTACGCGCCGGCCCGATTCTGGGTGGAAAAACCGCACGGGAAAGCCTAGCTCCCGACTGGCCACGAAAGGCCCCCGGTTCCCCGGGGGCCTTTTTGCAGTCCTGGGAATCCGTTGGAGGTCACTTCACCCTGTGCGTGGCTGCTTCCAGATAGGTGGAGAAGGCTTCGGGACTGCCGGGCGGGGCGAGCTCGAAACGCAGGGTGACGAGGGCCTCGGACTTCCGCAGGTACGTGAGGCGGAAGCGCGGGCCGGTACCCTCCTCGCTGGTGAAGGCGGCGCCGCCGGGAAGTTGTGAAACCAGGTAGCGGATGACGTGGTCCTCGTTGTCCAGGTAGAGGGCCCTGAGCTGGCCACCCTCGGGAAAGACCGCCATCAGGTCTTCGTGGTGGGAGGCCGCACGCCCGTTCGCGGCCGCAGTGTCGGCGGAGCTGCGGCGCACGAGGGCCCTTCCCTCCAGCTCGAACCGGAACGTGGCCGTGCCCGTGGACTGACCGGGCCGGCCGCCGCCCTCCCCCTTCCACTCGCCTTCCAGGAACCGCACCGGGGCAATGGGATCGGCAGTCGAAGCCGGGGACTGGGCCCCCAGGGAGCCGACGAGCGCCAGGGCCAGGAGGGCATGTCGCATGGAACCTCTCAGTCGAGCCGGGTGGTCCCGAGGATGCGGCCCGGGTCCAGGTGCGCCTTGATGGCGCCATTCAGCTGGCGGACCGGTTCCCGGGTGTAGGCGTCGTAGAAGCGCTGGTTGTGGGGGCCCACCCCGTGTTCGGCGCTGTAGCTGCCGTCGAATTCCAGCACGGCCAGGTCATAGATCCGGCCCTGGAGCATGGGCACCAGCTCCGCCGTGGCCACGGGCGAGGTCGACTCGTCCCACACGAGATTCAGGTGGGTGCCGCCATCCCCCCAGTGGCCGAAATCGCAGCAGCGCACGAAGGGGTACTCGGCCATGAGGATGGCGCGGGCCGCTTCCGTGAAGGTGGCCATGCGGCTCCTGGGCACGCTGATGTCGAACGCGAGCACCTTGCCCTCGCTCCGCAGGCTCTCGCTGATGTGGTGCCGGAGGGACCAGAACTCCTCGGGCTTGCCCATGAAGATGTCCGTGATGCCCTCCCCTGCCTCGCCTTCCATGAAGGCCCCCAGCCGCTCCTCCAGGACCTCCGGGAGGTCCAGGGCGGTGAGCGGAAGGGTCGAGGAGAGTTCCACCAGGGCCGTGTAGGCGGGCGCCTGGCTGGCGCCGTAGGGATTCCGGAGGTCCGTGTGGTGCCTGAACACCGGGGTCAGGGCCTCGGCGCTGATGACTTCGAAGGCGGTGAACACGTCCGCCAGCTCCCGCTCCAGGGCCTGCAGCAGGGCCAGCACGGTCTCCCCGGAGGCACAGCCCACCAGGGCCGTCGCGTGCTGCTTGGGCACGGGCACCACCTGCAGGACGGCACCGGTGATCACGCCGAAGATGCCGCTGGTGCCCACGAAGAGCTGCTTGAGGTCCAGGCCCGTGTTGTTCTTCCGGAGGAAGTTCAGCGCCTCGATGACGGTGCCGTCCGCCAGCACGACTTCCAGGCCCTGCAGGTTGTGGCGCACATCGCCGTACTTCAAGAGCCGTGTGCCGCCGGTGTTGGTGGCGATCATGCCGCCAAGGGTGGGATCGGCACCCAGGTCGATGGGGAACATGAGGCCATGGGCGACGAGGGCCTCGTTCAGCGCACTCAGCAGCACGCCGCCATCCACCAGGGCCGTGCGGTTGACGGGGTCGATCTCCAGGCGCTTATTCAGCCGCTCCAGGCTGAGCACCAGCATCTCGCCACTGGCATCGGGGTTGGAGGCCCCCACCAGCCCCGTGTTGGCCCCCTGGGGCATCACCCGGAGGCCTCCGGCATGGCAGTAGGCCAGAAGCCTGGAGACGTCGGCGGTGGTCCCGGGCCGGACCGCCAGGAGGGCCCTTCCCTTCCCGTACCGCCAGCCGGATTCGTACTTGGCCAGGTCCTCGGCCTCCGTCAGGACCGCGTCCGCACCGAACAGGGCGCGCAGGTCGGCGGCGATTTGGGCGGCGTCAGGCATGGGCATCCTCCCGGGAGCTGGACCAGGCCCCGACCAGCGCCTCGAAGCGCTCGCCCCGCTGCTCGAAATTGTCGAACTGGTCGAAACTCGCGCAGGCCGGGCTGAGCAGCACCTGGTCGCCGGGCTGCGCGAGGGCAAGGGCGGCCCCCACGGCCTCGTCGAAGGCTGGAACCAGGTCATGGGGGAGATCCCCCAGGTCCCGTCTGAGCTGGGGAATAGCCTCCCCCAGGAAGACCAGCCGCCGGAGCTTGCCCGCCAGGGCATCCCGCAGCGGCGCGTAGCTGGCGCCCTTGTCCGTGCCGCCGAGGAGCACCACCAGCGGCCCGGGCAGGGCGTGGATAGCCGTCAGGGTGGCATCGACGTTGGTGCCCTTGGAATCGTTGTAGGCCTTCACGCCGCCCTTCTCGCCACAGAAGGCGATGCGGTGGGCCAGTCCCGGATAATCCTTCAGCCCTGCGCGGATGCCCGGGATGGTGGCCCCCCCATGGCGGGCCAGCAGGCTCGCCGCGAGGGCGTTCTCCACGTTGTGGTCTCCGGGGATCTGCAGCTCGGCGCGGGACAGCACGGCCTCGCCGTGCAGCCTCAGGATCCCGTGGCCATCGCACCAGGCCTCGCATTCGGTCCAGCCGAAGCGGACGGTCCGCCCCCGTCCGGGCGCATCCTGCCACCATTCGGGATGGGCTGCGGGCACCACCCGGAGATCGTCGGAGGTCTGCTTCTCGAAGATCCGCAGTTTGGTGCTCCGGTAGGTCTCCATGGTGCCGTGGCGCGCCAGATGGTCGGGCGTAAGGTTCAGGAAGGCGGCGCCCTCCGCATGGAAGGACTGGATCGACTCGAGCTGGTAGCTGCTCAGTTCCAGGGCGAAGACCGACCCCGCGGGCGCGGCCTGGGCCGCCTCGATCAGGGGGGTGCCCAGGTTGCCGCAGGCGGAGGCCGGAATCCCCGAGGTCTTCAGGAGGTGGGCCACCAGGTCCGTGGTGGTGCTCTTGCCGTTGGTGCCCGTCACGGCCAGGATCCGGCTGCCGTCCCTGCGCTCGCGAATCACGCGGTGGGCCAGCTCCACTTCCCCCACCACCGGAATGCCCCGGAAAATCGCCTCGGCCACGAAGGGGGCCGTGCGGGGAATGCCGGGGCTGATGACGAGCTCGCCGCAACCCTCCAGCAGCGCGAGGGGATGGTCACCCCAGACGCCGGGAATGCCCCGCTTCGCCAGATCGGCCTCCAGCGCAGGGTCGGGTCCGGGTCGGGAATCCGTCAGCACGACGGAGTGACCCTGTGACACCAGGAACCGCGCCGCGGCGAGCCCCGACCGCCCTGCCCCCATGACCACGGTATGCATGCCGCCCCCCTTCCAGACTAGTGTGCTGGCGCTGAAATAACAGGGGCCTGGTTGCGACTGGCCGGCCGCCGGGTCCCCGGAGACAGGGCGGCGGCAATGCCGCGGTGGCCGCGCTACACTGAACCAGGGTCCCTGGATCGAAGGTGGAGTGAACATGCCCAAGGGCGTCCTGGAAAGCATGCTGAGAGGCGAGGGCACCCTCGTGCCCCACGTGCAGCCCATGTACCGGCTGAGCGACAACCGCCTCGTGGCCCTCGAGTACCTGGCCTGGCACCTGGACGCCGAGGGGCAGACCAGGCCGGTGGGCCCCATCCTCCAGGATCCCGCCCTCCGCCTCAGGGACCGGCTGATCCTGGACCTGAGATTCCTGGAATCCACCTTCCAGAGCCTCGCCCGGACGGGGGACGGCTCCTGCCTCCACTTCGTGAACCTGGAGCCGGTCAGTCTCCAGGCGCCGGGCTTCTGGGAGAGCCTGCCCCGCTGGATGGAGGCCCTGCCCTTCGCCCGGGAGTGCGTGGTGATGGAGTTCACGGAGTCCCAGGGAGTTCACGACCTGCGGTCCCTCCAGGCCTATGCCAACCGGTTGAGGGACCTGGGCCTGCGCGTGGCCGTGGACGACCTGGGCGCCGGCGTGGCCAGCCTCACCCACATGGCCCGGCTGGCGCCCGACTTCATCAAGGCCGACCGCAGTCTCGTCGAGCAGGTCCATCGCCGCCCCTACCAGGCCGCGCTGCTCAACGCCCTCGCCCATTTCGCCCGGCGCATGCACGTGGGCTTCATCGCCGAAGGCATCGAAACGCTCGAGGAACTGGAGGCGGTCATGGATGCGGACGTGCCCTGGGGCCAGGGCTTCATCTTGGGCCAGCCCTGGCCCACGCGGCCCCGGCCCATCGCGGCCCCTATCGCAGCTTCAGGGAACTGAGAGCCAGGATCGAGCAGACGATGGCCGTGATCCACATGCGGATGACGACCTTGGTCTCCTGCAGCCCGCCCAGTTCCAGGTGGTGGTGGAAGGGTGCCATGCGGAAGATGCGCTTCCCGCCCCGCAGCTTGAAGCTCCCCACCTGCAGGATCACGCTCACGGCCTCCAGGACGAAGAGCCCGCCGGCGATGACCAGCAGCACTTCCTGCTTGATCACGACCGCCACGGTACCCAGCGCCCCGCCGAGGCCCAGGGAGCCCGTGTCGCCCATGAAGATTTCCGCGGGGTGGGCGTTGTACCAGAGGAAGCCCAGGCAGGCCCCGGCCATGGCGCCCATGAACACCGAAAGCTCCGCGCCCCCGGGCACATGGGGCACCACCAGGTAGGCGGCGATCTTCGCGTGGCCCACCACATAAGCGAGGATCGCGTAGGTGAGGGAGACGATGAGCGTGCCCCCGATGGCGAGGCCGTCCAGGCCGTCGGTCAGGTTCACGGCATTGCTGGTGCCCACCATCACCAGCCAGATCCAGGGGATCAGGAAGACGCCCACGTCGGGCCGGTAGTTCTTGAAGAAGGGGACCGAGAGCTGGCTGGTGGCCGCGCCCCGCAGGCCGAAGTGCAGGATCAGCCAGGCGACGAGCAGAGAGATGCCCGTGAGCAGGGCCATCTTCTGCCAGCTGCTGAGGCCGAGGTTCTGCTTCTTGAGCAGCTTCTGCGCGTCATCGAAGGCCCCCACGGTGCCGAAGCCCAGCAGGGCGAGGAGGGCCACCCAGATGGCCCCGCTCTTGAGGTCGCACCACAGCAGGGTGGAGACGGTGATGACGATGAGGACGAGGATGCCGCCCATGGTGGGCGTCCCCGCCTTCTTCTGGTGGTTCTCGGGGCCCACCTCGCGGATGTGCTGGCCCATCCTGAGGGCCGTGAGGGTGCGGATCACCCAGGGTCCCAGCAGCAGGCTGAGGACCATGGCCGTGGCGGCAGCCATGGCCGAACGGAAGGTGACATACCGGAAGACCGAGAGGCCGGGAAGCGCATCGCGGAAAGGATGGAGGAGCCAGGGCAGCATGGGGGGTCCGGAGTCAGGGGGTCAGCGGGCGAGGAGCCAATCCACGGCGCGCTCGGCGCGCCAGTAACGGCTTCCCTTCACCAGGATACGGGCTCCCGGGGGAATTGCGGTGAGCCCGGCCGCATCGTCGCGCAGGGCCTCGAAATCCGGGAAGGCGGTGGCTCCGGGGCCGAAGCCATCCGCATAGTCCCGTCCAAAATCGCCGAAGGCCCAGAGGCGGGTGAGGCCCAGGGCCCGCAAAACCGCGCCGGTCTCCCGGTGGATCCGCGCTGCCTCCGTTCCCAGCTCCCGCATGGATCCCAGCACGGCCAGAGCCTCTCCGCCGGGCAGCCCCAGCAGGGCCCGGGCGCAGGCCAGGATGGAATCCGGGCTGGCGTTGTAGGTCTCGTCCAGCAGGGCTCCCCCGCCGGGCAGGCCGTGGATCCGGCCCCGCCCCGCCCCCGGGACCACCGTGCCGAGCCGCCGGGCCACCTGCTCGGGGGCCTCTCCCAGGCGGATGGCCAGGGCCGCGGCCAGGGCCGCGTTCCGGAGCTGGTGCTCGCCCGGCAGCTGGAGGCGGATGGGGACCAGGCCCGCCGGGGTCCGCAGGCGGAAGGCCCCGCCGGCCGCGCCGAGGGACTCCACGGCCTCCCAGCCGAAGGGTTCGCCCTCCCCGACCGGCAGCGCCTCGGCGTGGCGGGCCCAGGACTGCCTTGCGATCCAGCGGCACCAGGGATCCGCGGCGGGATGGGCCCAGATCCCCCCGCGGTTGAGCCCGGCCACCAGCTCACCCTTGGCTTCGGCGATGCCCTCCTGCCCCTTGGGGAAGTTCTCGGCGTGGGCCGTGCCGATCAGAGTGACCAGCCCCGCATCCAGCGGCGCGATCTCCGTGAGCCGACGGATCTCCCCGGGCGTGCTCATGCCCATCTCCAGCACGGCCGCGTCCTGCCCCTCCGGCAGGGTGGCCAGGGCCTCTGGCAGGCCCAGCGTATTGTTGCGGTTGCCGGGAGTCTTCCACCCGCCCAGGGCCGCCGCCAGCAGCTCCTTGGTGCTGGTCTTCCCCACGCTCCCGGTAACCCCGGCGACGAGCCTCGGCCGCACCGCGGCGAGACGCGCTTGTCCCCAGCGCTGGAGGGCGTCAAGGGTGTCCGGCACCACCAGCTGTGGACAATCGATGTCCAATGGATGATCCACGAGCAGGGCCGCGGCGCCCCTCGCCGCCGCCTGGAGCGCGAAATCGTGACCATCCCGCTCGGCCCGGAGGGCCACGAAGCAGGCCCCGGGCTCCAGCGTGCGGGTGTCCAGGGACAGTGAGGAGGGCATCACGGCACCGTCCCCGAGGATCTCCCCGCCCACCTGGGCGGCCGCCTGGAACAGGGACCAGAAGCTCATGCGGCACCTCCGCCGGACGCGCGCAGCGCGCGCTCCCACTCGCTGCGCTCCGGCTGCATGCTCATGCCATCTCCTTCACGGAAGCCCGCTGCAGGCGGTCCCGGACCGCCAGCCAGGCCTCGTCACTCGGGGGTCTTTCCATGACGATCCGGGTGAACCCGGCGTCATCCAGCTCGTGGAGCAGCGCGAAGAGCCGCGCCGCCACCACCTTCGCGTCCATGGGCAGGAGTACGCCGCGCACGCCCGCGGGCAGGGCCGGCAAGGCGCCGATCCCCACGTAGGCCACCCGCCCGGAGGCCGAACTCAGCCCAGCGCCCGGGGCGACCAGCTCGAGCCGGGCCCGGGGCGCATAGTGCCGCTCGGCCATGCCCGGTGCGTCCTGCCTCGCGCCGGCCTGGACCGCCCCCTCCCAGATGTCCACGGCGCCCAGAAGGGCCTCGAGCTCCGCCGGGGTGACGGGGCCGGGTCGCAGGAGCCTGGGTCGCGTCCCGCTCAGGTCGAGGATGGTGGACTCGAGGCCCGCCTGGGTGGCACCCCCGTCCAGGATCAGGTCAACGGCCCCACCCAGGCTCGAGGCCACGTGCTCCGCCAGGGTGGGAGACAGGTGCTGGCTGCGGTTGGCGCTGGGGGCGGCCAGGGGCCGGCCCACGGCGCGAATCAGGGCCTGAGCCACGGGATGGGCCGGACAGCGCAGCGCCACGGTGGGGCCACCGGCCCTCACGATGGCAGGCACCACCTCGGAAGCGGGCAGCACCAGAGTGAGCGGCCCCGGCCAGTAGCGTTCCGCCAGGACCCTGGCGGCCTCGGGCCAGTGGGCCACCAGGGGCCGGGCCGAACCCACGTCCGCCACGTGCAGGATCACCGGGTTCGTGGCGGGCCGGCCCTTGGCCGCGTAGATGCGGGCCACGGCCTCGGGATTGAGGCCATCCGCCCCCAGGCCGTACACCGTCTCGGTGGGAAAGGCCACGAGGCCCCCGGCGGCGAGAACCGCCGCCGCTTCGCGGAGAGAGGGATCCTCCGGCCCAACGACTTGGAGGATGAGCGTCACCGGGAGCCCCCGAGTGCCGCTTCCACCGCGCTGCGGTCGCTGTAGGGATGCTTCACCCCATGGATCTCCTGGTAGGGCTCATGGCCCTTGCCCGCCAGCAGCAGCAGGTCGCCGGGGCGGCAGTCCGCGAGGGCCTGCCCCACGGATTTCCGGCGGTCGGCGTTCCGGTGGTAGCGGGCCGGATTCCGGCGGAGCGCCTCCGGGATGCCAGGCGCAGCGTCGTCCAGGATGAGCTCGGGATCCTCGGTGCGGGGATTGTCGCTGGTGTGCCAGAGCACGTCCGCCCCGGCCGCCACGGCCGCGGCCATGAGAGGGCGCTTGGTCCGGTCGCGGTCCCCGCCGCAGCCGAAGAGCACGTGCAGGCGGCCTCCGACCGGCAGCAGGCGCCGGCCTTCGGTGAGCAGCTTCTCCAGGGCATCCGGGGTGTGGGCGTAGTCCACCATCACGCCGAAGGGCTGGCCGCAGTCCACCCGCTCCAGGCGGCCCGGGGCCCCCGTCACCTTGGCCACGGCGGGCACCAGGCGGTTGAGGTCGAAGCCCGCCTCGGCACAGGCCGCCAGGGCGGCCAGCAGGTTGTAGGCGTTGAAACGGCCCAGCAAGGGGCTGTCCACGGCGAAATCACCCTGCAGGCACCGCAGCCGGAACCGGGTGCCCGTGGGGCCCAGGACCAGGTCCGTGACCCGGTAGTCCGCCTCGCAATCGAGGGCATAGCCCCAGCAGCGGCCCCCCTCCAGCAGGCGGCGGCCATAGGGGTCGTCCACGTTCACCAGGAACCGGTCGCTCTGCGTGCGCAGGCGGGCCTTGGCCTCGAAGTAGGCCTCCAGTGTGCCGTGGTAGTCCAGGTGGTCCTGGGTCAGGTTCGTGAACACGCCCACCTTGAAGAGGGCGCCATGGACCCGCCCCAGGCAAAGGGCATGGCTGCTCACCTCCACGGCCGAAGCCGCGTCGCCGGCATCCACGCTGCGCCGCAGCCAGCGGTAGAAGGCCGGACTTTCCGGCGTGGTGCGGACGGCTTCCTCTTCGACGGTGCCGGCCGCGTTCAGGACCGTGCCGACCAGGCCGCAGCCGATCCCGGCGCCGCGCAGCAGCTGGCGGACGAGGGTGGTGGTGGTGGTCTTGCCGTTGGTGCCCGTGACGCCGATGAGGGCCAGGCGCTCGTCGGGCGTGCCGTGCAGCCTCCGGGCCATCTCGGCCATGCGCAGGCGGGGCTCGGCCAGAAATCCGCAGGCGGCCACGCCCTCGGGAACCTCGACCCGGGTCTCCGAGACCACGGCGCAGGCGCCCTTTCCCAGTGCCTGCGGCACGAAGACGGCTCCGTCGGTCTTCTCGCCCTTGAGGGCCAGGAAGACCCAGCCAGGGGCCACCTCGCGGCTGTCGCTGGTGAGATCCACCACGTCGACATCCGGTCCCGAGTTCCGGATGGCCATTCCGTCGATGAGCGCGTCGAGATTCATGGCCCCCCCGCCTTGATCATCACCACGGCGCCGGGTCCCAGGGGGGCGCCCGCCTCGGGACTCTGACCCACCACCAGGGTGGCCATCCTTCCGGACGACGCCTCCACCTGGGGGTAGCCGCCCACCAGCACCACGCGGTGGATGGCGGCCTTGAGGGTCAGGCCCCTGAGGTCCGGCACCCGGCCCAGTTCCACGTGCACCGCGGCCTCGTCCGTCTCGCTCACGGGCCAGTCTCTCAGCGAGAGCTTGAGATCCGGCTCCCGGTCCTGGTCCGGGGAGGTCTCGCGGAAGCGCATGATGCCATCGCCGATGCGCTTGAAGAGGGGCGCGGCGACATCGCCGCCGGTGGTGTCGCCCAGGGGATCGTCGAGCATCACCAGCACGCCATACTGGGGCCTGTCCGCCGGGAAGAACCCCATGAACGAGGCGAAATGGCGCCTGGGATCGTACTTCCCATCGATGAGCTTGCGGCTGGTACCGGTCTTGCCGAACGCCTCCACGCCATTGTCCAGCTTGGCCCGCTTGCCCGTGCCCTGCGTGATCACCCCCTTGAGCGCCTCCTTCATGAGGTTCGCGGTCTCCTCGCTGAGCACCTGGTCCCGCACGAAGGGCTTGAACTCCTGCAGCAGGAAGCCCTTGTCGTTGTAGATGCGCTGCACCAGGATCGGCCGCATGAGCTTCCCGCCGTTGGCCAGGGCGCAGCCGGCCATGAGGATCTGCAGGGGGGTGGTGTTGAGGCCATAGCCGTAGGAGAAGGTGTACTGGGTGGGCACACTCCAGCGGTCCGGCGCGATCATGCGGCCCGCGCTCTCGCCAGGGAAGTTGAGGCCGGTGGCCTCCCCGAATCCGAACTTCCGCAGGAACTGGTAGTGCACGGCCGGGTCCAGGCGGACGCCGATCTTGGCGGCCCCGATGTTGGAACTCAGCCACAGGATCTCTTCGAAGGAGAGTACGCCGTAGTGATGGGTGTCCGTGATCGGCGGTATCTTCGGGCTGTAGAGCCACTGCCCGCCCATGCAGTCGATCCGCTCCCCCAGGTGCACCTTGCGCTCCTCCAGCGCGATGGCCGCGGTGAAGATCTTCATGGTGGAGCCCGGCTCGTAGACATCCTCCAGGGGATGCACCTTGCGCGCCGCCTTCTGCCGCTCCAGTTCCCGGTGCAGCTCCTCCTGCTCCGCGGCCGACAGTTCGGACTCAGCACGGTTGCGGAACTTCTTGGGCAGGATGTGGTTCGGATCGAAGGTGGGGGTCCCGGCGATGGCGAGGATCTCGCCAGTCCCGGGATTCACCACCACCGCGTAGGCCGTGTGGGGTTTCGATAGGCGCATGCCCTCCTCCAGCGCATCCTCCACGATGTGCTGGATCGAAGCGTCGATGCTGAGCTGCAGGGAGGCCCCGTTCACGGGCACCTGGCTGTAGTTCTCCTGGAAGATGATGAGCTTGCCGTGGGCATCCCGGGGGGCGATGAGTTCCCCCTTCTGGCCGGCCAACTGGTGGTCGTAGGTCTGCTCGATCCCCAGCTGGCCGAGTCCGTCGATGTTCGTGAACCCGATGATCTGGGCGGCCAGGCTGCCCCGGGGATAGAAGCGCTGGCTTTCGGGCTGGAACTCGATGCCGTCGAGATCCAGGGCCCGGATGGCGGCCACCCGCATGGGGGGCAGATGGCGCTCCAGGTAGACGAAGGTCTTCTTCCGCAGGAGCTTCTCCAGCACCTGGCCCTTCGTCTGCTCCAGGAGCGGTGCCAGTTTCGCCGCCACCTCGGTGGCGGTCTTGCGATCGGGGCTGCCCCACTGCCGATCCTCGCCCCGCCCCGGCTTGAAGTCCGGGTAGAACACGCGCGGATCGGCAAAGAGGCTCTCCACCTTGATCGAGATGGCCAGGGGCTCGCCGCGGCGGTCCCGGAGCTCTCCCCGGATGGGCGGGATGGGCACGATGGTCGAGTGCTGCTGCTCCGCCTTGGCCTGGTAGTGCCTGTGCTCGACCCCCTGGAGCCAAAGCAGCCTGAGGAGGATGAACAGGACCCAGAAAGCCATGGCGCCAATGATCCAGGGCATGCGGTGGTCCAGCAGGTCCTGGGGATCCTGCCGACCCAGGAGGCGCCTGGAAGCGCGGGGTTCGGTGGCGAAGGGGAGGGACACGGGAAAGCCGGGGATGGAGGAAGCGTGGTCGGGCCGAAGGCCCGCACCTTACAGCCTACCGCCTTGACCCTAGAATCCGTCCGACGACACGGGGCGGAGCTTGGCGAGGCGCTGATCCTCGGGTGTGAAGACGCGCTGGATCAGGTGCCCCTGTTTGCGGGGCTGGAGCCCCACCTTCTGGGCGTAGACCTGGACCTCCTCCTCCCGCTGGTAGCGGCTGCGCTCGAGCATGAGCTTGCGCTGGAGTTCCTCCTCCTTGTGGATGCGGTCCTTGATGTCGCTCATGGCATAGCTCAGACGGGTGCTCTGGATCTTCAGGTAGGCGAGGGTGGCCAGGGGCATGGCCAGGGCGAGTACCAGCAGTAGCATGCGCAGGATGCCCTCGCTCTCCACCATCCTGGTGGGAGCGGCGGGACTCTGCCGGATTCCAGCGACCATGGGAACCTCGATCACGGAAGCCGCTCGGCCACGCGCAGGCGGGCCGAGCGGGAGGGGGGGTTGGCGGCGGCTTCGGCTTCAGACGGGGCGATGCCGCCGGCCCGGATGAGTTTCAGGAGCTTGGGGAGCTCGGCCGGCGCGGTGCGGCCGGGCCCGTCGTAGATGCCCGCCAGGCGGCGCAGGGTCTGCTTGACGATGCGGTCCTCCAGGCTGTGGAAGCTGATGACCGCGAGCCGTCCGCCGGGCCGCAGGTGGACCACCGCGGCTTCCAGGGCGGCGGCCAGGCGGTCCAGCTCGCCGTTCACGGCGATGCGGACGGCCTGGAACGTGCGGGTGGCCGGGTCGCTGTGCCCCTTCCGCTTGGCCGGCTCCCGGGGGATCACGCTGTAGACCGCCCGGGCCAGGTCGCGGGTGGTGCTCAGGCGGTCTTCCTGGAGGGCCCTGAGGATGGCCCGGGCGATGGGGCGGCTGGCCCGCTCCTCGCCGTACTGGTAGATCGCATTGGCCAGGCTCTCGTCGGTCTGCTCGGCGATCCAGGCCCGGGCGGAGAGCCCGTGTTCCGGATCCATCCGCATGTCGAGGGGACCCTCGTCCCGGAAGCTGAAGCCCCGTTCCGGGCTGCGCAGCTGCAGGGTGGACACGCCGAGGTCCGCCAGGATGGCGTCGAAGCCCTCGGGTGCCTGGGCCGCACGCCAGGCCAGGAACTGGGGCTCCTCCCACAGGTCCTCGTAGGCACCGGCCAGCACACTGAGGCGGGCATCCCGGCCCAGCCGCTGCATCGCCAGGGAACGGGCCTCGGGGTCCCGGTCCACGCCCAGGTACCGGGTCCCGGCATCGGCCCGGGCCAGCAGGGCCTCCGCATGGCCACCCAGCCCCAGGGTGAGGTCCAGGATCCGGGCCGCCGGCGGGAGGGGCAGGCTGTCCAGCACCTCCTGGAGCAGGACGGGCACATGGACGGGGGGAGGGGCCGTCATCATCAGATCCCCAGGTCCGCGAGCTGGGCCAGGTCCTCGGCACCCAGGGGCTCCGCCGCGAGGCGCCGCTCGAAGCCGGCCTTGTTCCAGAGGGCCAGGTGGTCCATCTGGCCCAGCACGGCGACCTCACCCATCAACTGCGCGGCCTCGCGCAGGATGGGCGGGATGACGAAGCGCCCCTGGGTATCGGGTTCCACCTCGCTGCCGAAGTAGGCGGTGGTCTCCAGGAACTTGCGCTTGGCGGGGCTGGTGGATGGCAGGGCGGCCAGGCGGGCCTCGATGGCCTCCCAGACCGGCAGGGGGTAGAGGCGGGCCGATCGGCCGTCCAGCGAAGTGAGGTAATGCCTCAGCGTTCCGCCCCCCTCGCCCTGGGCGAAGGTCTCCAACTCGGCCTTGAAGGAAGTGGGGAGCTTGAGGCGTCCCTTTTCATCCACCGTGGCCGGTGAGTTTCCGCGGAATCGCAGCACCGGTATCGCCTTTCAACCAACGACTCAACAGAGGAAATCGAACGAAAGTGGGACCACTTAAATCCACTTCAGACCATTTTTCTCCACTGAGAACCACTTCAAAGTGTAGAAAGCTCCCTGTTTTCAACAAGTGAAAATAAAAACGAAATAGAACCTGTTCGTGGTTTCTTGCGCGGAAGGACCGGAGTATCAAGGGGCGGGCGGGCTTGCCGGGTACCTGGCCGGGAGATTTGGCGAAAAAAACCAGAGCATGCCCCGGCCGAACCCCCTGGGGGGACGCGGACGGAGACCCGCCCCGGACCCGGGCGGACCTGGATCGGCGGGGCAGGCCCGCCCTCGGGGTTCCGGCGAGGAAGGGACCTCCAGCCTCCCCCGCCGGTGCGCCTATGATGGGCTCCGAGGTAGCCATGGACCCATCGTCTTCACCTGCCTCCGGAGCTCCCGGAGAAAGCCCGCAGAGGCGGTTCGTGGGGGTGCTGCACGAGTTCCACGATGCGGCCTACGCCCAGGACTGGGCGAACCGTTTCACTCCATCGCCCTCCCGGGAGGCTCTGTTCGCCAGGATGCTGCAGGCGCTTCGCGAGCATCCGCTGCCCGCGCTCCGGGTGCTGGAGCTGGGCACCGGCCCGGCCTACTTCGCCGAGCGCCTCCTGCGTGAGCGAACGGACCTCGCCTATGAGGGGCTGGACTTCAGCCGGGCGATGCTGGACCTCGCCGCAGAGCGCCTCCAGCCCTTCGCCTCCCGAGTGACCCTGTGCGCCGGCGACCTGGTCCGGGGTGATTGGACGACCGCCGTCCAGCGCCCGGTCGGCGCCATCGTGTCGACCTGGGCCCTGCACGACTTGGGGGCCGAGGAGCTGACCGCCAAGGTCTATGCCGACTGCCATCGGCTGCTGGAACCCGGGGGCATCCTCCTGAATGGGGATTTTGTGAAGCCGGAAGTAACCCACCACAACTTCGAGCCGGGACGGTTCACCGTGCCCCGTCATCTGGAACGGCTCGCGGAGGCGGGGTTTTCCAGGAGCCAGTGCCTCGGATACTGGGAGCAGGAGCTGGTGGCCCCCACCACGGCGCACAACTATGCATGTCTCCTGGCTTTCAAGGATGGGGAGGAGCATGAAGGTCCGCATTGACGACGAGATCACGTTCCGGAAGCTGGAGATCTTTTCGGCCTTCATGAAGACGGGAAATCTCAGCCGGACCTCTGAGATGCTGGACGTCAGCGCGGTCAGCGTGCACCGGGCGCTGCATTCGCTCGAAGAGGGCCTGCGCTGCCAGCTCTTCCAGCACGAAGGGAGGAACCTGGCCCCCCTGCCGGCGGCCTTCCTCCTGGAGGAAACGACCCGGGAGGTCCTCGACCGGATGGTGCGGGGCGTATCGGCCACCCGGGCTGCGGCCGGGTTCGCCTCGGGCCAGTTCCGGCTGGGCTCGATCTACTCGCTGACGACGCGCGTGGTGCCCCAGGTGATCATGGAGATCAAGCTCCGGCGGCCGGACCTGCAGATCGACCTGGTGCTGGGATCGAACGCGGATCTGCTGGCGAAGCTGCGGACCTCCCAGGTGGATGCGGTCCTGATGGGCCTGCCCAGTCCGGCCAATGAACTGCTCACCCTTCCCCTGTTCGAGGACGACATCTATTTCGCGCTTCCGGCGGGCGACCCCAAGGGATTGCGCGAGGAGATCGACCTGCGCGAGTTTTCCGAGGCGAATTTCGTTTCACTGTCCGAAGGGTTCGCGACCTCGGAGAGCTTCACGGAGATCTTCCGCCTAGCCGGCTACGCTCCCAACCTGGTCACGCGGGTGGGGGACATCTACACCTTGATGAACCTGGTGGCGGGCGGCGTGGGCTACACCCTGCTGCCTGGGCGGGTCCGGGAAGTGCTGGGCGACCGGGTGCAGCTCGTGCCACTGGCGGCGCCCTACCGTCTGCGGCAGACCATCGGCCTGGCCTTCATGCGGGTCAGGGAGCGGGACCCCAACATCCTGGCCCTGTCGGCGGTCTGCCGGGGGGGCGGGAAGGCCTGGGGCCGGTCCTTGGAGGCCCCCGTTCCCGAACCCAGCCGAGCACCATAGCGACGAGGGCCCCCACCCGCCCCGCACCCTGAAACTTACGTTGAGAGTAACGATTCGTCCCAAGCCTTGATTGATAGAGCCAGGGCCCACCCCCCACCATCGGTTCTAAATCAAGCTTCGGAATCCGGGAAACCGCTACTCACGTGAAGGGGGTGGAACCATGGTCATCCTAGGGACAGCGCTCCTGTCTGTCTGCTTCCTGCTGGGGGTGACCCTCGGCGACATCCTCGGGAAGCTCATCGGGGTCAAGGCCAATGTGGGCGGCGTTGGCATCGCCATGCTGCTGCTCATCGTTTCGCGCCTGTACCTGGGCAGGAAGGGTCTGCTGTCAGCCCCCACCCTGAACGGTGTCCACTACTGGGGCGCCATGTACATCCCGGTGGTGGTGGCCATGGCGGCCACCCAGAACACACTGGCCGCCCTGCGGGGGGGCCGGGTGGCCCTGCTGGCGGCCATTGGAGGCGTTGCCCTGTGCGTCCTGACCATCTCGGTGATCAACCGCCTCTCCCGCGATGCCTCGGATGAGGCGTGGGAAGCCGAAAACCCGAACACGCCCCCAGTCTGAGCGGGAGTCCTGGCCATGCTTCAATTCTTCAAACACGCCATCATCGAAAACGGTCTCCTGGCCGCCTTCGCCTTCGTGGGGGCCATCACCTGGCTCTCCAATGAACTCGGCACCCGCCTCACCAAGGGGCGCATCCATGGTTCGGCCTTCGCGGTCCTCATCGGCCTGGGCCTGGCCTACTGGGGCGGTGCGCTGACCGGGGGCAAGCGGGGCCTGGCCGACCTGCCCCTGTTCGCGGGCGTGGGCCTCATGGGTGGCGCCATGTTCCGGGACTTCACCATCGTGGCCACGGCCTTCGAGGTCGATCCGGTGCTTGCGAAAAAGGCAGGCTGGCTGGGGGTCCTGTCCCTGCTCCTGGGAACGGTGATCCCCTTCATCGTGGGGGTCCTCATCGCCCGGGCCTGGGGCTATACCGATCCGGTGGCGCTGACCACCATCGGAGCCGGGGCCGTGACCTACATCGTGGGGCCCGTCACCGGGGCCGCCATCGGCGCCACCTCGGACATCATGGCGCTCAGCATCGCCACCGGCGTGGTGAAGGCCATCCTCGTCATGATCATCACGCCGGCCCTTGCGAAATTCATGCGCCTCACCACTCCCCGGGGGGCCATGGTGTTCGGCGGCCTGGCGGGCACCGTGAGCGGTGTGAGCGCCGGGCTGGCCGCCACGGACCGGCGCCTGGTCCCCTACGGCGCCCTGGTGGCCACCTTCCACACGGGCCTCGGCTGCCTGATGGGACCCTCAGTCCTTTACCTGACGGTCAAGGCGATTTTCGGTTGATCGGGAGGATCCAGGGATGAATGGGGATTGGTCCCGGGCTGCGAGGAGCCGAGAAGGGCGGGTGGCACGGGGCATGATCGCCGGCGGGGGGCGCATCGTCTCCCGGCAGAAGATCATCGAGCTGCTCGAGGCGGTCATCGAGCCGGGGGACCGGGTCTGCATCGAAGGCAACAACCAGAAGCAGGCCGACTTCCTGTCCAAATCCCTGGCGGCGACGGATCCGGCGAAGGTCCGCGAGCTGCACCTGGTCCAGTCGGTGCTGGCCCTGCCCTCGCACGTGGACCTCATCGAGCGGGGCCAGGTGGCCCGCATCGACTTCTCGTTCTCAGGTCCCCAGGCGGGCCGGCTGGCCAAGCTGGTGGAGGGGGGCCGCATCCAGATCGGGGCCATCCACACCTACCTGGAATTGTTCGGCCGGTACTTCATCGATCTCACTCCCCAAGTTGCGCTCATCGCCGCGCAGATGGCCGATGCCGAGGGCAACCTGTACACCGGGCCCAACACCGAGGACACGCCCGCCATCGTGGAGGCCACGGCCTTCAAGAACGGCCTTGTCATCGCGCAGGTCAACCAGATCGTGGACAAGCTGCCCCGGGTGGATATTCCGGCCGGGTGGGTGAACTTCGTGGTGCAGGCCCCCACGCCCCACTACGTGGAGCCTCTCTTCACCCGGGACCCGGCCCAGATCTCCGAGATCCAAGTGCTGATGGCGATGATGGCCATCAAGGGCATCTACGCTGAATACGGAATCACCCGCCTCAACCACGGCATCGGCTTCGACACCGCCGCCATCGAGCTGCTGCTCCCCACCTATGCCGCGGAGCTGGGCCTGCGGGGGAAGATCTGCACTCACTGGGCCCTCAATCCCCATCCCACCTTGATACCCGCCATCGAGGCCGGCTTCGTCGAATCCGTCCACTGCTTCGGTTCGGAGGTGGGCATGGAACCCTACGTGGCCGCCCGGCCCGACATTTTCTTCGTGGGCGCCGATGGCTCCATGCGGTCCAACCGGGCCTTTTCCCAGACCGCGGGTCACTATGCCTGCGACCTCTTCATCGGATCCACCCTGCAGATCGACCTCGCGGGCAACAGCTCCACGGCGACCAAGGGGCGCATCGCCGGGTTCGGGGGCGCGCCGAACATGGGGGCGGACGCCCGGGGCCGGCGGCATGCCTCCCCCGCCTGGCTGAAGGCCGGTAGCGAGGACGCCCGGAACACCGGCATGCCCCGGGGCCGGAAGCTGGTGGTCCAGACCGTAGAGACCTTCCGGGAGCACATGGAGCCCGCCTTCGTCGAGCGCCTGGATGCCTGGGAGGTGGGCGAGAGCGCGGGCATGGCCCTGCCCCCGGTGATGATCTACGGCGACGATGTGAGCCACATCATCACGGAAGAGGGCATCGCCAACCTGCTGCTGTGCCGGACCGCCGAAGAACGCGAACAGGCCATCCGCGGGGTGGCCGGCTATACCCAGGTCGGCCTGGCCCGGGACAGGCGGGCCGTGGAAAACCTGCGGGACCGGGGCATCGTGCGCCGTCCCGAGGACCTGGGCATCAACCCGCGCCTGGCCACCCGCGACCTCCTGGCGGCGAGGTCCATCAAGGATCTGGTCCGGGCCTCCGGGGGACTCTACGACCCTCCCAAACGCTTCCGGAACTGGTAGGCCCGAAATGGAATCACTCACGTTCGAATACCGAGGCGGCGTACCCATGGAATCCCCGCGAATCCCCGTGATTGCGGGCGTGGTGGGCTCCGGCAACCTGGAGATCCTCGTGGAGGCCGAAGGCCCCGCGGACCACTGCACCATCGTGGTCGTCACGGCTGCCGCGGGTTTCGGAGTCATCTGGCAGGCGGTGATGGATGATTTCGTGGCCCGCCACAAGCCCGGTGGCGTGCGTCTCTCCATCAACGATGTGGGGGCCACCCCCGCCGTGGTCTCCCTGCGCCTCGAGCAGGCCTGGGATGCCTTCCAGGGGGGCTCCGCATGAAACCCAAGAGCTACTACGAAGCCTCTGCCCGGGAACGCATGGCCGCCTTCCTGGACCCGGGCAGCTTCCAGGAGTTCCTGCCGCCCACGGACCGGGTCTCCTCACCCCACCTGCGCCAGCTGGACCAGCCCGGGGCCTTCGACGACGGCGTCCTAGTGGGCTCGGGACGATTGTCCGGTCACCCGGTCCTGGCCGCCGCCCAGGAAGGGGTATTCATGGGCGGGGCCGTGGGCGAGGTCCATGGGGCCAAGCTGGTGGGACTGCTGGAGCGCGCCCTGGTCGCCCGGCCCGAGGCGGTGGTCCTGCTGTTGGAAACCGGGGGCGTGCGCCTGCATGAGGCGAACGCGGGCCTCGTGGCCGTGTCGGAGGTCATGCATGCGGTGCTCGCCGTGCGCGTGGCCGGGATTCCGGTGCTCGTCCTGGACGGCGGGCAGTTCGGCTGCTTCGGCGGCATGGGCATCGTGGCCGCCCTCTGCGATGCCGTGGTCATGAGCGAGGAAGGCCGCCTGGGGCTCTCGGGCCCCGAGGTGATCGAAGCGACCAGGGGTGTGGAGGAATTCGATTCCCGCGACCGCGCCCTGGTCTGGCGGACCGTCGGTGGCAAGCATCGGTACCTGCTGGGGGAGGCGGCCCGGCTGGTGGAAGACAGCATCCCCGCCTTTCGCGAGGCGGCCATCGGCCTGTTGGGGACTCTCCCCGTGTTCGGCCTGGAGGACCTCGAAGCGGAGCACGCCCGCCTCCAGGGGCGCCTCGAGCGCTTCGGCGACTGCCGCGAATCCTTCGAGATCTGGACCGGCCTGGGGATCGAGGATCCCCAGGCCCTGCCCCTGCTGGAGACCTCGGCCTTCCTGGCCCAGGTCGGCGGAAAGCGGGGGTGACCATGGATGCCCACACCCTCCTGGATCGCCTGTTCCCGACCGGCCACGCCGTGGCCTCCGAGGACACCTACTTCCACGGCAGCGGCACCTGCCGCGGAGCCACCGTCGCCGTCCTCGGCACCTCCGAGGAGGTCGAGATCGGCGCCGAGCTGGCCCTGGCCATGGCCCGCGATGTCCTCGACGTCATCAAGACCGCGCCCAGGCGTCCCATCCTGCTGCTGGTCGCCACGAGCGGGCAGCGCCTCAGCCGCCGGGACGAGATGCTGGGGATCCACGCCTACCTGGCGCACTTGGCCAAGACCATCGACCTGGCCAAGCGAAGGGGACATCCGGTTGTTTCACTGGTATGGTCCCGGGCGGTCAGCGGCGGATTCCTCTCCACCGGCCTGCTGGCGGATCTGTGCTTCGCCCTGCCCGAGGCCGAGATCGGCGTCATGAACCTGCCGGCCATGTCGCGCATCACCAAGATCCCCCTGGAGCGGCTGGAGTCCCTGAGCCTCACCTCGCCGGTCTTCGCCCCGGGCGTCGAAAACTACCTCCGGATGGGGGCCATCGAGGCGATCTGGCAGGGCGACCTCGAGGCACACCTGGACGCGGCTTTCCGCCTGCCCTCCGACCGGGAGCGCCGCAGGGCGCTGGGGGAGGTCCGGGGCGGCCGCCAGCTGGCGCGGTCCGTTGCCGAGCGGGTGCGGTCCCATGAGCGAGGCTGAGCCGTTCCGCCGGCACGATTGGGTCTGGCTCGGACCGGAACCCGGCCTGCCGGATCTGGCGGAAGTCCGGGACCACTGGGAGGCCGGACTGCCCTTCATCGTGGGCCGCAACCCGCCCTCGATGGAGAGGGACCGGCTGCACCTGGGACTGGCCCTGCCGGACAAGCGCCGCATGGGCTTTTCCGGGGCGGTGTCCGGCATCGTGAGGCACCGGCCACCCCTGTCCCTCGAAGAAGTGCTGCCCCGTGTGCCTCAAGGTTGGCTCCCGGCGCTCGAGCACCTTGCCATCCTACTGAAGGGTGCAGGGCTGGAAGTGGGGGTCTACGGATCCGCGGCCTGGCAGGCCTTGACCGGCGCTTCCTACGTGCGCGAGACCTCCGACCTGGACCTGCTCCTGGCGCCCTGCACGGGGGACCAACTGCGCGCAGCCTTGGCCATCCTGGGTTCCATGGAGGGCGGCCGCCCGCGCCTCGACGGCGAAATCGTCCTGCCCGATGGGCGGGCCGTGGCCTGGCGGGAAGCGGCCCGCGCCTCGTCAACCCTCCTGGTCAAGACCCGGCGCGAGGTGGCGCTGGTGCCGCGCGCCGCCTGGCTGTCCGCCTTCCGGGAGCCAGCCCATGCCTGAACTGGCAGTGGGGGTGGAGGAGGCCGCCCAGCGGGCCCTGCTGGCCGAAATCAACCTGTACCCCAAGCCGGGTCTGGTGAGTCCCGTGGACTCGGGGGCCCATGCCGACATGGACCTCACGACCTTCCACCGGAGCATCCAGAGCCTCGAGGGCTATTTCGGTACCATCGCCGAGGCGGGTGAAAGGGGAGCGCCCTTTCACCGGCTCCGGGACCTGGGCCTGCAGGCCGAACGGGGCATGCTGCGGGCCACAGGGGGGGTCAACACCCATCGGGGGGCCATTTTCTCCCTGGGCCTCCTGGCCGCAGGCGCGGGCTGGAACCACGCGCATGGCCTGCCCATTGAAGGGACCTTTCTGGTCCAGACCGTGGTCCGGTGGTGGGGCTCGGACCTGGAAGCTCCCCCGCCGACCCCCGCCAGCCACGGCAGCCTGGCCGTGGCGCGCTACGGGGCCCGGGGGGCCCGGAGCGAGGCCGCGGCTGGATTCCCCACCCTGATGGAGGTGGCCCTGCCCGCCTGCCGGACGGCGGCCTCGAGGGGTGCGGACCGGGAGGCTGCGGCCATCCAGTGCCTCTTCGCGGTCATGGCGGCCCTGGAGGACACCAACCTCCTCCATCGCGGTGGCGTGGCTGGCCTGGTCCATGTCCAAAAGGCTGCCCGGGTCTTCCTGGACGAGGGTGGTGTCTTCCATCCGCGGTGGCGAGAGAAGGCCGTGGCCCTGCACCGGGATTTCGTCGACAGCCATCTGTCCCCCGGCGGATCCGCGGACATGCTGGCGGCGGCGCTGTTCCTCCGGGACCTGGAGGGCTGGTAGCCATGGGATTGGGAATCCTGTGCCCGGGCCAGGGCGCCCAATCCTCCGCCATGCTGGACCTTCTGGCGGGGGACCAGGCGAGGGCCATGCTGGATCTGGCTGCAGCCACGCTGGGTGCCCATCCCCGGGAACTCGTGGCCGGACCCCCGGCGCGGCTCTTCGAGAACGTCATCGCCCAGCCCCTGGTCTGCGCCGTCACCCTGGCGGCCTGGGCGGAGCTTGCGCCCCACCTCCCCCCGCCCTTGGTGGTGGCGGGCTACAGCGTGGGCGAACTGGCCGCCCATGCCTGCGCCGGGAGCCTGGCGCCGGAGGCCCTGTTCCCCCTGGCCCGGGGCCGGGCCGACGTGATGGACGCCGCCTGCGGACGCCCCAGCGGCCTGGTGGCGGTGCGGGGCCTCCCGGCCGCCATTCTCGAGCCCCTGTGCGCCCGGCACGGCGTCTGGATGGCCATCGTCAATGGGCCCGACCGGATTGTGGTCGGGGGCCTCCTGGACCCGCTGGCCGCCTTCTCGGGCCAGGTCGAGGGCCTGGGTGGCGGCCTCACCCCCCTGGCCATTTCCGTGGCCTCGCACACCCCGCTCATGACCCCCGCGCTGGCCCCCTTCGGGGCCATCCTGGCCCGGACGCGGCTCTCTCGACCTGACATCCCAATCCTGGCTGGCATCGATGGCACCTCCGTGCTCTCGGCCGAACGGATCCGGGACATGCTGGTCCACCAGTTGGATCAGCCGATCCAGTGGTGGAGCTGCCTGCAGGCCCTGCAGGAACGGGGTTGCACCGTACTCCTCGAACTGGGACCGGGCAGCACCCTGGCGAGGATGGCGACCGAACTCTTCCCGCGCATGGAGGCCCGTTCGGTAGCCGATTTCAAAACCCTGGATGGGGTGGTCCGATGGGTCGAGGGCAGGCTTTGAAGCGGGTCCAGTCAAGCCTCGGCACGGCCGCCCTGTGGGCAGGACAATCCATCGGCGCTACTGGCAGAGTTTCCCGCCCAGGGGCTTCCCCCCCAGCAGGTGGAAGTGCAGGTGGAACACGGTCTGGCCGGCGTCGGGTCCATTGTTGCTGAGCAGGCGCCAGCCGCTGGTCTGGAGGCCGTGATCAGCCGCGAGGCGCGCGGCCACCTGGGGGATCCTGGCCGCGGCGGCGGCGGTCTCCGTGGTCAGGTCCCCGAGGCTTTCGCAGTGGGCCTTCGGAATGATGAGCAGGTGCACCGGCGCCTGGGGGAAGATGTCCTTGAAGGCGAGCAGGTGCTCGTCCTCGTAGACCAGGGCCGACGGGATCTCCTTCCGCGCGATCTTGCAGAACAGGCATTCAGTCATCAAGGACCCCCATGTTCCACATCATCTTGCACCAGCCCGAGATTCCGCAAAACACCGGCAGCATTGGCCGCCTCTGCGTGAACAATGGCGTCAGGCTGCACCTCATCCACCCCCTGGGCTTTGAGACCACGGACTACTACCTGCGCCGGGCGGGGCTGGACTACTGGGAGAAACTGGAGCCCACCCACTACGACGACTGGGATGACTTCCTGGCCCGGAATCCTGCCCAGCGGCTCTGGTTCTTCAGCACCAAGGGGGAGCGGCGGCACACCCAGGTGCCCTGGGCCTACGGGGATGGCCTGGTGTTCGGTCGGGAGACCGTGGGCCTGCCTGAGGAGATCCTGGAAGCCCACCAGGACCGCCTGGTCCGCATCCCCATGCTGGGCGACCACCACCGCAGCCTCAACCTCGCCCAGGCCGTGGCCATTGGCCTTTACGAGGGGCTGAGGCAGACTGAGGGTTGGTAATCCAAAGGGAGCTTCCATGAGCCAAGCACCGATCCGTGTCGTCATCGCCAAGCCCGGCCTCGACGGGCACGACCGCGGCGCCAAGGTCGTGGCCCGGGCCCTCCGGGACGCGGGCATGGAGGTGATCTACACGGGCCTCCGGCAGACGCCCCAGCAGATCGTGGCAGCCGTGGTCCAGGAGGATGCCCAGGTGCTCGGCATGAGCATCCTCAGCGGGGCCCACAACCAGATCTTCCCCGAGGTGCTGCGCCTCCTGAAGGAGCAGGACGCGGAGGATGTCCTGGTCTTCGCGGGCGGCATCATCCCGGACGATGACATCCCGGCCCTGAAGGCGGCGGGCATCCGCGAAGTGTTCCAGCCCGGCACCAGCACCGACGACATCGTGGCCTTCATCCGCAGCGCCGTCCACGACTGATGGCGAAGGCCACGTCCATCTTCGAGTGCACGGCCTGTGGCGCGCGCCACCCGAAGGCGATGGGCAGGTGCACCGCCTGCGGCGCCTGGGATGCGGTCCTGGAGGTGCGCGGGGCCCTGAAGCGGGACCTCCAGCGGGCCGGGTCCGCCTATGCCCAGAGCCACTATGCCGGCCCCGTGGCCCTGCCGGATGTGGACGTCACGGACACCCAGCGCCTGCCCACGGGGATCCGGGAACTGGACCGGGTCCTGGGGGGGGGCGTGGTGCCGGGCATGGTGGTGCTGCTGGGCGGGGAACCGGGCATCGGCAAGTCCACCCTGCTGCTGCAGTGGGCCGCCACCTCGACGGGCACGGTGCTCTACGCCAGCGGCGAGGAGAGCGAGCGCCAGATCAAGCTGCGGGCCCAGCGGCTGGGCGCCGAACACCCCGGCATCCACCTCCTGGCCGAAACGGACGTGCGCCGCATCCTCGAGGAGGCCGAGCGCATGAAGCCCGACCTGCTACTGGTGGACAGCATCCAGACCCTCTTCGACCCCGATTTCGAGAGCAGCGCCGGCAGCGTGAGCCAGGTGCGCGGGTGCGCCGCCCTGCTCACCCGCTGGGCCAAGGCCACGGGCACCCCCCTGGTGCTGGTGGGCCACGTCACCAAGGACGGCAGCCTCGCGGGCCCGAAGGTGCTGGAGCACCTGGTGGACACCGTGCTGGCCTTCGAGGGGGACCGCCACCACCACCACCGCCTGCTGCGGGCCCTGAAGAACCGGTTTGGCGCGGCCTTCGAGCTGGGCGTCTTCGCCATGACCGAGAAGGGGCTGGTGCCCGCCGAGGGCAATCCCTTCTTCCTGGATGCGGAGCCCCGGCCCGGCTGCGCCGCCACGGTGGTGCTGAGCGGCACGCGGCCCATGGTGGTGGAGATCCAGGCCCTGGTCGCCTCCGCGGGCCTGGGCATCCCCCGGCGCACGGCCCTGGGCATCGATGGACAGCGGCTGGCCATGCTCTGCGCCGTGGCCGAGCGCCGTGGGGGCGTGCAGCTGCATGACCGGGACGTCTACCTGAACGTGGCCGGCGGCCTGGAGATCGAGGACCCGGCCGCGGACCTGGCCGTCATCGCCGCTCTTTGCAGCAGTGCCGGGGGGCGCCTGCTGGCCGAGAAGTGCCTCTTCATGGGTGAGGTGGGGCTCACGGGCGAGGTGCGGCCCGTGGCCCAGCTGCCCCTGCGCCTCCAGGAAGGCGCCCGCCTCGGGTTCAGCTGTGCGGCGGTGCCCAGGCTGGGCCTCGAGGGGAAGAGCCCCCTCGACCTCTTTCCCGAGACCAGCGTCGAACGGCTGCGGGGCAAGGCCTGGCTGAAGGGCCTGGTGGAGGAGTAGCCCCGTCCAGGAACACCGGCACCTAGGATGGGAACCCGGTTCGGTCCTATGATCGGTTCATGACCTGGAAACCCGTCCCCCGGGAAGGCCTGGACCCCCTTACCCTGCCCCTCGATTCTCGACAGGGCTACCTGTTGTCGCGGCTGGACGGGACCCTGGACGTACCGACCCTCGCCTCCGTGATGAACCTGGGGGAAGAGCTGGTGACGGCCATGCTGGGCGAGCTCGTGACCCTGGGTGCGGTGGCTTCAGCGGCGCCACCGGTCCAGCGTCCCCTGGCACCGGACCTCGAGGTTCCGCCCCGGACGGATTTCCCCGAAGCTGGCGGGGCGGCCGAGGCCGATTCCCCTGCGGCTCTGGTCTGGGCCGCGACCCACCGCCAATTGTTCGAGAAGCACCTGCACGCCCGCCCCATGGACCAGCGAGTGGCCCAGGCCCGGGTGGCGGTGGAGCCGAACCTGAGTGCCTGGTGCTTCGATCCCACCGCGGAGGTCATCCGCGCCGTGCTGGAGAACCCCCGGCTGGGTGCCATCCACGCCCGCCTCATCGCGGCCCAACACCGCACGGTGGCGGGACTGGAGGCGCTGGGTGCCCGCCCCGCCCTCACCAACGATCCAGGAGTACGTCGAGCCCTCCTGCAGAACCCGCTCCTCCCGCCAGGCCTCTATCGAAGGCTCTGGTCCACCCGGCGGCTCCTGGATCAGTACCTCGTGGCCACCTCCAGGGAGGCGACCGAGCAGGTCCGCACCATGGCCCGGGACCTCCTCCGGACCACGTTCAACCAGCGCACGGGCGAAGAACGGGTGGAACTCATCCTCACGTCGGAGGGGCGCTGCCTCGCCACCCTGACCGGGGTCACTCTCGACAGTTACGCGACGGCGCTCCTGTGCCGCCGGACCTTCATCTCGACCCTGCTCATCCAGAACCTGGCCCGCTGGAGCGCCGCACCGCCCCCGCTCATCGCCCACCTCCTGCGGCAGGAGGTCGTGAAGCGCAACGCCTCCCTGCGGCAATTGCTGGAGCGGCACCCGAACGCGAGCTGACGGGGCTAGGCGTAGATCCGCTGCAGCCCGGGATCCTGGGTCAGTTCCTCGATGAGGTCCCGGACGCTCACCAGCTCGCGGAGTTTGGCGCCGTTGCTGCCGGTGAAAAAGAGGCCGCTCTCCTCGTTGCCCTGCATGGCGTCCGCCAGGCGGTCGGCGATGCAGTAGCCCACCGCCATGGCGCCCTTGCCGTGTCCGCAGGGGGAGAGGCAGTTGCTGACGCAGCGAATCTGGGGCGCGGTGCCGGCCTCGATGTGCCGCTGCAGGCTGGTGCGCACACCGCGCGCGGGCAGGCCCACGGGGGACTTCATGAGACCGATGTCCTCGGCTTTCGCGCGGAGGATGACCTCTTTGAAGATGGGAGAGGCGTCGCATTCGAAGGTGCCGATGAAGCGGGTGCCCATCTGCACGCCATCGGCGCCCAGGGCCAGGAAGCGCTGGATGTCCGCGTGATCCCAGACACCGCCCGCCACCAGCACGGGGAAGTCGCCCCACTTGTCCCGCTCCTCGATCACCTCGGGGAGGATGTTTTCCAGGGTATGGGCGGGATCCAGGCAACCGTCGTGGCTAAAGCCCTGGTGGCCCCCGCTCTCGGGGCCTTCCAGCACCACGGCGTCCGGCAGGCGGTTGTATTTCCGCTGCCACTGCTTGCAGATCACCTGGAGCGCCCGTCCCGAGGACACGATGGGCACCAGGGCCACATCCGCATCCCCCACGAAGCCGGGCAGGGCCAGCGGGAGGCCGGCCCCGGACACGATCATCTGAGCGCCGCCCGCGATCGAAGCCCGGACGGCGGCTTCATAGCCTTCGATGGCGCAGAGGATGTTGACGCCCACGGCGCCACGGCCCTCGGAGCGCTCCCGCGCCGCGCGGACGATCCATTCCAGGGCCTTGGGCGGATTCAGCGAATCCGTGCCGTCGGGACGGCCCAGACGCATGGTCGGGTTGGCCGAACCGTGGTAGCCGGTGCCGATGGCCGACACCAGGCCCACGCAGCCGGCGCTGGCCACGGCCCCTGCCAGGCCCTCCCAGGAGACGCCCACCCCCATGCCGCCCTGCTGGATGGGGTAGGCCAGGTCAAGATTGCGGATGCGCAGGCGCGGCAGGGTGCAGGCCCCGCGGCGTACAAAGGCCTGGGCCATGGTGTCCAGACCGGCCATGAGGCGGCTTCGGAAGGCGGCCAGGGGCGAGGCATCGAGGAGTCCGGGCGTGCGGGGCTGCAGGCCGATGGCACCATCAGCCATGGCCTGCCTCGCCTCGGCTTCGGTATCGGCCACGGCCATCACGGGCAGGCCCAGGCTGCGAAGCGAGGCCACGTCCCGGGCATGGGCGAGCAGGGCCGAGGCCCCCCCGGCCTTGGCCCGGGCCCCTTCTTCGGGCCCCTGTACGGCGACGAGGCGGGGCATGTTGGCATGGCGGAGGATGGCGAGGGAGGGTGGCAGCTCGGCGGTGTGCAGCAGGAACGCCACCCCGGCCTCCCGTGCGGCGGCCATGACGCTGTCAGCGCTGTCCCGCAGTCCCCGCAGGTCGAGCCCGATCTTGGCGCCTTCGCGCATGGAGGCCTTGAGTTCCTGGAGGCGCTCCCTCAGCTTGGCGGTATCGGGGAAGGCGTCCGTCCGGGGCAGCGCCCAACCACCGGCCCGCAGGAAGGCCGCCTGGAAATCCAGAGAGCCCGGGGCCTGCCAACCCTGGAGGGTGGGTGCCGTTGCGGTCTTGAAGAAGGACTCAGCCATGCACTGCTCCGAGGTGCGGAGGAGTTGATCCACACAAGAAACCATTCTGAGGCCAAATACACCGTGACGGTGAGGGAGCTTTTGACCCAGGGTCAGCAAGCTCTCGCACCGTCACGGCTTTTTACTTACTTCTTCGTTGCAGGATCAGCTGTTTCGACTGGGTCGAGGAAGGGCATCATGCGGCGCAATTCGCGCCCCACCTTTTCCAGGGGGTGGTTGTAGTCTGCCGCCCGCTGGGCCTCGAACCACTTCCGGCCCGTCTTGTTCTCCTCGATCCAGGCCTTGGCGTAGCGGCCATCCTGGATCTCCTTGAGGATCTCCCGCATCTCGGCCTTGGTCTGGTCGGTCACGATGCGCGGGCCGCCGGTGTAGTCTCCGTACTCGGCCGTGTCGCTGATGCTGTATCGCATGTAGCTGAGGCCGCCGCGCTGCATCAGGTCCACGATGAGCTTCAGCTCGTGGAGGCACTCGAAGTAGGCGATCTCGGGCTGGTAGCCGGCCTCGACGAGGGTCTCGAAGCCGGCCTTCACCAGGGCGCTGGCGCCGCCGCAAAGCACGGCCTTCTCCCCGAAGAGGTCCGTCTCGGTCTCCTCGGTGAAGGTGGTCTCGAGGACGCCGGCGCGGGTGAGGCCCAGGGCCGCGGCGTAGGAGAGTGCAACGGCCATCGCCTGCCCGCTGGCGTCCTGGTGGATGGCCACGAGGGCCGGGGTGCCGCCGCCCTCCACGAAGACCTCGCGCACCCGGTGGCCGGGGCTCTTGGGCGCCACCAGGCTCACGTCCACGCCAGCGGGGGGTTCGATGCAGCCGTAGCGGATGTTGAACCCGTGGGCGAACATCAGGGTCTTGCCGGGCTTGAGGCTGGGGGCGATGTCGTTCTTGTACAGCTCGGCCTGCCCGGTGTCCGGAGTGAGCACCATGATCACGTCCGCCCAGGCCGCGGCCTCGGCCGGGGTTGCGACGGTGAGGCCCTGGGCCTCGGCCTTGGCCCTGGAGGCGGAACCGGCAGGCAGGCCCACCCGGACATTGACGCCGCTGTCACGGAGGTTGAGGGCGTGGGCATGGCCCTGGGAGCCGTAGCCGATGATGGCGACCTTGCGGTGCCGGATGAGGTCGAGGTCGGCTTCGTAGTGGATGCGGGCCATGGGTGGCTCCTTTGCGGTGGGTTGGAGGTCGGAGGTCAGACGGACATGGATCCGGAACTGGTGCCGGTGCGCAGGGGCGCGATGGCGGCCTTGCGCGAGACCGGCGTGCCCCGGGCCATGGCCACGGCCCCGGTCCGGCCCAGTTCGATGATCCCGAAGGGGCGGAGGGTGTCCACCAGGGCCTCGATCTTGGCGAGGCTCCCGGTGCATTCGATGACGAGGGTGTCCTCGGCGATGTCCACCACGTTGGCGCGGAAGACCTCCACAAGCTGGAGCACCTCGGAGCGCTTGGAGGGGCCGGCGCTCACCCGGATCAGGGCCAGGTCCCGCACCACATTCACGCCGCCGCTGCCCAGCTGCTGGACCTCGAGGACGTTCACCAGCTTCCGCAGGTGCTCCACGGCGCGACGGGCCGTGGCCTCGTCCGTATCGACCACCACGGTCATGCGGGACACCTCGGGCCGCTCGGTGGGACCCACCGTCAGGGAGTGGATGTTGAAGCCCCGGCGGCGGAACAGGGAAGCCACGCGGGTGAGGACGCCCGGTTCATCGTCGGTGTAGACCACGAGCACATGCGACATGGGTTCTCCTTTCAATCAGACGGGATCGGAGCCGGTTTCGGCCAGCACGCTGGGCGAGGGGCGGCGGATCATGTCGTGGAGCGCGGCACCGGCGGGCACCATGGGATAGACGCTGTCCTCCTGCTCGACCTTGAACTCGATCAGCGCCGTGCCCTTGGCGGCGCGGGCTCCCTCCACGGCGGCGGCCACCTCGCCGCGGGTGTCCACCCGCTGGCCGTGGATGCCGAAGGCCTCCGCGAGCTTCACGAAGTCCGGGGAGAGGATGGGCGTGGCGGCGTAGCGGCCCTCGTAGAACAGGGCCTGCCACTGGCGGACCATGCCGAGGAAGCCGTTGTTGATGACGGCGATGTTCACCTTGACGTCCTCCTGGACGGCCGTCATGAGCTCGGCAAAGGTCATCTGGAAGCCGCCGTCCCCCGCCACCACCCAGACCTCGGCCTCGGGCCGGGCCAGCTTGGCGCCGATGGCCGCCGGCAGGGCGAAGCCCATGGTGCCGGCTCCGCCGCTGGTGAGGAGGCTGCGCTCCCCGTCGTGCTTGTAGTACTGGGCCTCCCACATCTGGTGCTGGCCCACGTCCGTGACCACGACGGCCTCGCCCTTCGTCAGCCGCCAGAGGTCATGCATCACGTGGGCCGCGTAGAGGTGGCCGTCATCGGGCAGGTTCTTGATGTCGCGCACGGCTGAATCCCCGCGCCAGCCGCGGATGCTGCCCAGCCAGGCGGAGCGGTCCGCCACGGGCACCTCCGGCAGCAGGGCCCGCAGCACGTCGCCCAGGTCGGCGGCGATGGCCACGTCCACGGGCACCAGCTTGTTCAGTTCGCTGGCGTCGATGTCGATGTGGATCTTCTTGGCATGGGGCGCGTACTCCTTCAGCTTGCCCGTGACCCGGTCGTCGAAGCGCATGCCGAAGGCCAGGAGGAGGTCCGCCTCCTGGATGGCCCGGTTCACCCAGGCCTCGCCGTGCATGCCCATCATGCCCAGGCTGAGGGGATGGGTGGCGGGCACGGCGCCCAGCCCCAGCAGGGTGAGCGCGAAGGGGATGTCGGCGCGCTCGGCCAGGGCCAGGACCTCGGCCCGGGCGCCGGAGAGCTGGATGCCGTGGCCGGCGAGGATGATGGGCCGCTTGGCCTGGCGGATGAGTTCCAGGGCCTCGGCCAGGGCTGCCTGATCCAGCGGGGGCGGCAGGTGGCGCTGATGGCGCCAGGGCTTGGCACCCTCCCAGTCCAGGGTGGCCCTGGACTGCTGGGCATCCTTGGTGATGTCCACCAGCACGGGTCCGGGGCGGCCGCTGCGGGCGACGGCAAAGGCCTCGCGGATGGCCGGCACCACGTCCTCGGCCCGGGTGACCAGGTAGTTGTGCTTGGTCACGGGGAGGGTGATGCCCGTGATGTCCACTTCCTGGAAGGCATCCGTGCCCAGCAGTCCGGAGCCCACCTGGCCCGTGATGGCCACCAGCGGCGTGGAGTCCAGCATGGCCGTGGCCAGGCCGGTCACGAGGTTGGTGGCGCCCGGGCCCGACGTGGCCACGACCACGCCGACGCGCCCGCTGGCCCTGGCGTAGCCGTCGGCCATGTGCACGGCGCTCTGCTCGTGCCGCACCAGGACGTGCCGGACCGGGTACTCCGTCATGGCGTCATAGGTGGGCAGGATGGCGCCGCCGGGGTAGCCGAAGACCGTGTCCACTCCTTCGCGGACCAGGCTTTCCCAGATGAGCTGCGCCCCCGTGCGGGATTCTGCTTCGGACATGTTTCCCTCCTTGTTCACTGGGCGACCGTGGAGACCAGGTTCCGGTCGTGGAATGGCTGAGTGGGCGTCATGGTTTTCCTGAAGGTCCTGATGTGAAACGACCCCGCGCTTGGGTGCGGGGCCGTCGTCGGGTGGTTCCGATCGGGTGGCCCCTAGTCCCTCAGCCGCAGCACGAGGCCGGAATCCATGAACCTGAAAATCCTCGACCGTCCCGCCGGAAGGAACGGGATGGGCGGCTCGGGGCTGGGCGGGAGGGGAAACATCGGGCATCCGGCGAGTGGGCTAGTGACGGGAGGAATGGCCTTCGGGGGATCCGCACCAGGAGTAGGCAGAGTCCGCCAGCCGGGGGGCCTTTTTCCGGGGCGGCCGGATGGCCGCCTGGATGCGGGCCCCCAGGGAATGGGTGCCGTGGCTGTGGGTGGCGCCCCTGAGGTCGCCGGTGCCGTGCCCACCCTTGATGACCCGGCTCACGGCGCCTTCGAGCGCCTGGGCCTCGTCCTCCAGCTTCAGGGCGTGGCGGAGCAGCATGGCGGCCGAAAGGATCGTGCCGATGGGATTCGCCTTGTCCTGCCCCGCGATGTCCGGCGCCGAACCGTGGATCGGCTCGAAGAGGCCCACGGAACCGCCCAGGCTGGCGGAGGGCAGCAGGCCCAGGGAACCCGCCAGCACGGCAGCCTCGTCGCTGAGGATGTCGCCGAACAGGTTCTCCGTGAGCACCACGTCGAAGTCCCGGGGGCGCGTGATGAGGGCCATGGCGAAGCTGTCCACATAGTGGTGCTGCACTTTCACCCCGGGATAGGCCGGAGCCAGGTCATCGACCACCTTCCGCCACAGACGGGAGGTCTCCAGGACGTTGGCCTTGTCCACGGAGGCCAGGTTCTTCCGCCGGGCGGCGGCCAGGTCGAAGGCGACCCGGGCGACCCGTTCGACCTCTCCCCTGGTGTAGGGCAGGGTGTTCACGGCGGCCTCGTCGGAATAGGACCTGGGCTCACCGAAGTAGAGCCCGCCGGACAGTTCCCGGACGAACATGAGGTCCGTTCCCCGCACGACCTCGGGCTTCAGGGGCGAGGCATCCTCCAGGGAGGGGTGGACCGATACGGGCCGGAGGTTGGCATAGAGGCCCAGGGCCTTGCGCAGGCGGAGCAGGCCCGATTCGGGCCGCTGGTCCCGGGGATGGCGGTCCCAGGCCGGGCCCCCCACGGCGCCCAGCAATACGGCATCGCAGTTGCGGCACAGTTCCAGGGTGGCTTCGGGCAGCGGATCGCCGGTGGCGTCCACGGCGGCGCCGCCGATCAGCGCCTCCGTGAACTGGAAGGAATGGCCGAAGCGCTCGGCGACGGCAGCCAGGCAGGCGATGGCCTCGGCGGTGACCTCGGGTCCCACGCCGTCGCCCGGGAGTACGGTGATCCGGGCCTCCATTCAGGACCTCGCTTCCACGGCGGCCTGGGCCGGCGCCCGATGGGCGAAGAGCACCTTGTTCGTGGCGTTGAGGTAGGCCCGGGCACTGGCTTCCACGATGTCCGTGCTGGCGCCCTTCCCGCTCTGGGTCACGCCGTCGAACTCGACCTGGACGAACACCTCGCCCACGGCGTCCGCGCCCCCGGTCACCGAATGGATCTTGAAGTCCAGCAGACGGCCCCTCAGGCCCGTGAGCTTGTCCACGGCTGCGAACACGGCGTTCACGGGACCGTCGCCCAGGGCGGTCTCCGTCACCTCACCCTCGTCGGTAGCGAGGGTGACCAGGCCCGTGGCGAACATGGAGGTGCCGGCCGTGGCCTGGATCGCCCGCAGCTTGAACGTCTCCGGGATGTGGGTGAGCCCGTCCCGCACGATGGCCAGGAGGTCCTCGTCGAAGATCTCCTTCTTCTGGTCGCTGAGCTTGGTGAACAGCTTGTAGGCCTTGTCCAGCTCGGTGCGGCCCAGGGGGTAGCCCAGTTCCTCGAAGCGCTTGGCCAGCGCGTGGCGGCCCGAGTGCTTGCCCAGCACCAGGTTGGTGTGGCGCACGCCCACGGAGGCGGGGGTCATGATCTCGTAGGTGGTGTGGTGGCTCAGCATGCCGTGCTGGTGGATGCCGCTCTCGTGGGCGAAGGCGTTGCGGCCCACGATGGCCTTGTTGGGCTGGACCTCGTTGCCGGTGATGTTGGCCAGGGTCTGGCTTGCCCGGTAGATGGCCTCATGGTTCACGCCGGTGGTGAACGGCATCACGTCATGCCGCACCGAGAGGGCCATGACCACTTCCTCGAGGGCCGCGTTCCCGGCGCGTTCGCCGATCCCGTTCACGGTGCACTCCACCTGCCCAGCCCCCGCGGCCACGGCCGCCAGGGAGTTGGCCACCGCCAGGCCCAGGTCGTTGTGGCAGTGGACACTGATGGTGACGCCGTCGATGCCGGGGACGTGCTCCCGCAGGTGGCGGATGAGCTTCCCGTATTCGTCGGGGATCGTGTAGCCCACGGTGTCCGGCACGTTGAGCACCGTGGCGCCCGCGGCGATGGCCACGGTGAAGACCTCCACCAGGTAGGCCCAGTCGCTCCGCGTGGCGTCCTCGGCGGAGAATTCCACATCCTGGCAGAGGGACTTGGCCAGGGCGACGCCGTCCCGGATCATCGCCAGGGCCTCGGCCCGGGTCTTCTTGAGCTTGTACTCCAGGTGGATGTCCGAGGTGGCCAGGAAGGTGTGGATCCTGGGGCGGGCCGCCTCCTGGAGGGCCTCCCAGGCCCGCTCGATGTCGCGGGGGATGGTCCGGCAGAGGGCCGCGATGACGGGCCTCCTGCAGGCCCGGGCGATGGCCTGCACGGCGGCGAAGTCGTCGTCCGAGGCCACGGGAAAGCCGGCCTCGATGACGTCCACGCCAAGGGCCTCCAGCTGCCTCGCCATCAGCAGCTTCTCGTCCAGGTTCATGCTGCAGCCCGGCGACTGTTCGCCGTCGCGAAGGGTGGTGTCGAAGATGGTGATCCGCTCGGTACCCATGATTCGGGAACTCCTTAATCCGGACTCTGCCGGAGGGATCACCTGAAGATGGCGTGTCTGGCCCCATAAATACATTTAATTTTTTTTATAATTCCATAAGTTATTCTATTAATCCAAACTTCCTGGAGGAGCCCCGATGGACCTGGGACAGCTGGAGACCTTCCTGGTGGTGGCGCGAGAAAAGAGCTTCTCGCGGGCCGCCGAGCGGCTGTACCGCACTCAGCCGGCGGTGAGCCTGGCCCTCAAGCGGCTCGAGGACGAACTGGGCGAGACCCTGCTCGACCGGACCACCAAGGGCGGGACCCTCACGGATGCGGGCACCACGCTGCTGCCCTTGGCCCAACGCATGCTCGACCTGCGGAAGCAGATCCTCGACACCTTCGGCTCGCTGAAGGGCCTCCAGCAGGGGCGCCTCAACATCGGTGCCAACGACAGCGTCTCGGAGTTCCTCCTGCCGGGCGTGCTGCTCGCCTACCAGCAGGCCCACCCGGCCATCCGGATCCAAGCCTACCGCCAGAGTTCCGAGCGCATTCCCGCGGAGGTGATCGAGCGCCGGCTGGATGTGGGCTTCGTGTCCTACGACCCCATGCACCCGGAACTGGTGAGCGAGGTCATCCTCCGCGACCACATGGTGCTGGTGGTGCCTCCGGGACACCGGCTGGCCCGCCGCAAGGAAGTCAGCCTGGAGGTGCTGGGGCGCGAGACCTTCGTGGCCCACAACGCCATCACGCCCACCCGGAATGCCATCGTCGATCTCTTCTCCCGCTGCGGGACCCCCTTGCGCATCACCATGGAGCTGGGTTCCCTCGCCACCATCCAGGAGTTCGTGGCCCTGGGCGCCGGCGTGGCCATCCTGCCCCGGATGACGGTGCTGGAGAGCATCCGCCAGGGCCGGCTGGTGGAGGTGGCCGTGCGCGAACTCCAGGTGGAGAAGCTCATCCGCGTCGTCACCCGCCGGGAGGAATCCATGTCACATGCGGCCAAGGCCTTCCTCCAGCTGATCCGAGCCACCGATTTCACCAAAGCCACGTCCCCCGCCAGGAGGAAACAGCCATGACCGCACGAACCCTCTACGACAAGATCTGGGACGAGCACCTGGTCGCCACCCGGGCCGACGGCGCGAGCCTGCTCTACATCGACCGGCACCTGGTGCACGAGGTCACCAGCCCCCAGGCCTTCGAGGGTTTGCGGGAGGCCGGCCGGCCCCTGCGCCGCCCCAACACCATCCTCTCCGTGGCGGACCACAACGTGCCCACCCTCGACCGCGAAAAGGGCATCCACGACGAGACCTGTCGGCTGCAGGTGGAGGCCCTGGAGGCCAACGTGAAGGCCTACGGCGTCCCCTACCTGCCCCTGCTGGATGACCGCCAGGGCATCGTCCACGTGGTCGGCCCCGAACAGGGCTTCACCCTTCCCGGTACCACCATCGTCTGCGGCGACAGCCACACCAGCACCCACGGCGCCTTCGGAGCCCTGGCCTTCGGCATCGGCACCAGCGAGGTGGAGCACGTCATGGCCACCCAGACCCTGCCCCAGCGGAAGTCGAAGAACCTGCGGGTGCGTTTCGAGGGATCGCTGCCCCGGAATCTGGGAGCCAAGGATCTGGCCCTCGCCCTCATCGGCCGCATCGGCACGGCCGGCGGCACGGGCCATGTCATGGAGTTCTCGGGCCCGGCCATCCGCGCCCTCTCCATGGAAGGCCGCATGACCCTCTGCAACATGAGCATCGAGGGCGGGGCCCGGTCGGGCCTGGTGGCCCCGGACGAGACGACCTTCGCCTACCTCCAGGGCCGCCCCCTCGCACCGCGGGACGGCATGTGGGAGGCCGCCCTGGCCCACTGGCGCAGGCTGGTCTCGGATGAGAGCGCCACCTTCGACACGGAGGTCACACTCAACGTCGCGTCCCTGGCCCCGCAGGTCACCTGGGGCACCAGTCCCCAGTGGGTGACGGACATCGCGGGGCGCGTGCCCGACCCCGAGACGGCGGCCTCTGCCGACGACCGGCTGTCCATGCTCCGCGCCCTCGAGTACATGGACCTGCGACCGGGAACCCCCATCGAGGCCATCGACGTGCAGGCCGTCTTCATCGGCTCCTGCACCAACGGGCGCATCGAGGACCTGCGGGAGGCCGCCGCCGTGGCGCGGGGCCGCAGGGTCGCACCTGGCGTGCGGGTCCTGGTGGTGCCAGGCTCAGGCCTGGTGAAGCGCCAGGCCGAGGCCGAAGGGCTGGACCGGATCTTCCTGGAGGCGGGCTTCGAGTGGCGGCAGCCCGGGTGCAGCATGTGCCTCGGCATGAACGACGACCGCCTGGACGAAGGCGTCCGCTGCGCCAGCACCAGCAACCGCAACTTCGAGGGCCGCCAGGGCCGCGGCAGTCGCACGCACCTGGTGAGCCCTGGCATGGCCGCCGCCGCCGCCGTGACGGGCCACTTCACCGATGTCCGCCGCCTGATGGAGGCCTAGATGGAACCGTTCGTTACCCTCACCGGCGTCGCGGCCCCCCTGCTGCGGGCCAACATCGACACGGACCTCATCATCCCGAAGCAGTTCCTCAAGACCCTGGTGCGCTCGGGCCTGGGCCAGCACCTCTTCAGCGAGGTGCGCTACGACGCCGAGGGCCGGGAGCGCCCGGACTTCATCCTCAACCAGGCGCCCTACCGCGCCGCCTCGATCCTCCTGGCCGGGCCGAACTTCGGCTGCGGCTCCAGCCGCGAGCACGCCCCCTGGGCCCTGAAGGACTTCGGCATCCGCGCCGTCCTGGCGCCCTCCTTCGCCGACATCTTCTACACCAACTGTTTCGCGAACGGCCTGCTGCCGGTGACACTGCCCATGGCGGCCATCGAGACCCTGGCCACGGTGGCGGGGCCGCTCACCGTGGACCTTCCGGCCCAGCAGGTGCGCGGCGGCGGACACAGTTTCCCTTTCGAACTCGAGCCGACCCGGAAGGCCGTGCTGCTGGAGGGCCTGGACGAGATCAAGCGGACCGAGGCCAACCTGGCCGACATCGCCGCCTTCGAAGCCAGGCGCCGCCAGACAGCACCCTGGGTGGAGATCCGCGTACCGTAATGGCAAATCGGCACGCTACCCTGGACCGACACCCAGGATCGCGCCCATGAAATCCATGACTGCCTTCGCCGAGATCGTCCGCCCCCTGGAGGCCGGGCAGCTGCGGCTCACCCTGCGGAGCGTCAACGCCAAGACTCTGGACCTCAGTCTGCGCCTGCCCCCGGCCCTGTTCCCGCTGGAGGCCGGGCTCCGGGCCCGGGTGCGGGAGGCCGCCCAGCGCGGCAAGCTCGACCTCGGCATCGAGGTGCAGGACGAGCCTTCACTGGAGCCGCGGATGAACCGCGCCCTGCTCCGCGCCGTGGCCAAGGGCTGGCAGGAGGATGCCGAGTGGCTGAAGCTGCCTCCGCTCACCGCCGAGGCCTTCTTCCGGCTGCCCGGCGCCTTCCAGCCCCCGGCCTCGGACCTCGGCGAGCGCCTGGAGGTTCCCATCCAGGCAGCCCTGAAGGCCCTCCTGGAGACGTGGAATGAAGGAAGGGCCCGCGAGGCGGAGCGCCTGCGCCCCTTCTTCGAGGACGGCCTCGCCCGCCTGAAGGCCCTGCGGGAGCGCCTCCAGTCCGAGGCCGAGGCCCAGGCCGCCGAGCTGCCGGGCCTCTACCGGCAGCGCATCGAGCAGCTGCTGGAGGACGCGCGCCTCGCCGGCTCGCTGCCCGCGGAACGTCTCCTGGCCGAGGCAGGCGTGCTGGCCGAGCGCCAGGACGTGCGCGAGGAGCTCACCCGCCTGGCCGCCCACCTGGACGACTTCGGCGAGCGCCTGGCCCAGGGCCGTCTCGAGGGCAAGGCCGTGGACGTGTGGTGCCAGGAGGTGCTCCGGGAGCTCAACACCACCGGCAGCAAGTGCAAGCGCATCGACATGACCCGCGCCGTGATGGAGGCCAAGGGCGTGCTGGACCAGCTCCGGGAGCAGTCGGCGAATCTGGAGTGATACCGACAGGGTTCGTCATGAAACAAAAAAGAGGTTCACCACCAAGGCACCAAGAACACCAAGTTGCTTTGTGTCTCGCGCATCGCTGCAGGCGATGCCGATAAGAACTGCCAAACCATTAAGACCATGCTTGATCTTGGTGCCTTGGTGTCTTGGTGGTGATCTTGCCCTGTTGAATCCGGATTGGTCTCACAGTCCGAGCGGATCGTAGACCAAGTCCATGGCGCCCTTCCACACGCCGAAGAGGCGGGTGCGGGTCCAGTCCTGGGGGTTCGGCCGGAGACGGCGCAGGCGCCGCGAGAGGAACCAGACGCTGCCGTCCTTCATCCGGAACTCGTCATAGGGCGCCAGCCGTGCCTTCGCCATGTCCTCGGGCGCCACCCTGCCAGGAAAGACCGCCCAGGCCCAGCGCCCCGAGGCCAGCCCCTCGGCCCAGGCGTGGCTCTCCAGGAGCGCGGGGTCCGTCTCGACCCTGAGCGCCGCGAAGCCCGCCCGGCCAAACAGGAAGTTGTCGAAGCGGGTGAGGGTGGCCCCCTGCCGTCGGAAGGGTCCGGTCCCCGGGATGCGCCACTGGGACAGCCCCGGGAGGATGTCGTCCCGGCGGGTCCTGAACCGGAGGTCCAGGGTCGTGGCGTCCAGGACTCGGACTTCCCCTCCCAGCCGCCGCACCTCGGGGTCCAGGGCCACCGCCACCCGCGCGGCATCCAGGGTGGCGCCGTCCTGCAGGGGCCACCCCGGGCGCAGGGTGAGCCGCCAGCGCCGCCCATGGCGGGTCACCTGGAGGCCCGTGGCCAGCTGCCCGGCCCAGGCACCGGTCGGGGCAGGCTCGATGAGGGTGAGCTCCGACTGCCCCGCGAGCAGGGCGTCCAGCCCCGGCCCCGCCGGCATCAGGGCCTCGAGGCGGGCGGCGTCCTCGCCGGTCTCGGGGCTCGCCTTGATGTAGACGTCCCGGCCCTCCACCAGGGGGACGGGCACCCAGGCATTCTGGTAGGCGAATACCCCCCCACCGCGAGCAGGACCAGCACCAGCAGCGTGGGCAGGGCCAGGCGAGCCTTCATCTCAGGCCCCCCGGAGCAGGGGCGCCAGGGGCTCGATGCGGCCGAGGGCCTCGTCGATATCGGCCAGGGTCAGATCGCGGTGGGGGATGAACCGGATGGCCGACCCCACGGGCAGGGCCCGGACGCCGGCCCCTTCAAGGGCCTGCAGCGCGAGCGCCGCATTGGGCACCGGCGCCAGCAGGATGTTGGTCTCGGGGACCGGGGCGGGGATGCCGAAGCCCCGGAGTCCCTCGGCCAGGCGCCGCGTCTTCGCATGGTCCTCGGCGAGGCTCGGCAGGTAGTCCAGGGCCACCAGTCCCGCGGCCCCCATCACGCCGCCCTGGCGCACCCCGCCCCCCAGCATCTTCCGGAGGCGCCGGGCCTCGGCCATGGCGGGCTTGGGGCCGCAGACCAGGGAGCCCATGGGCGCCCCCAGGCCCTTGCTGAGGCAGACCTGCACGGTATCCACACCTTCGGTCAGGGCCGCGGGCGGGAGGCCCTGGGCTGCCGCGGCATGCCACAGGCGCGCGCCGTCAAGATGCACCAGCAGTCGCGCGGCCTTCGCGGCCCCCACCAGGACGCGGTGGTCGGCCAGGGGGGTGACCGTGCCGCCGGCGAAATTGTGCGTGTTCTCCAGGCAGAGCAGCGTGGTGCGCAGCGTGTAGTAGGGCCCCGGCGCCCCGGCGGCGCGGGTCACCTGCGCGGGCGTGGGCCGGCCGGGACCGCCCTCCCAGGGCAGGGCCTCGGGCATCCCGCCCGCCAGCCAGGCCCCGGTGCCCAGCTCGGAACCCAGCACGTGGGCCTGGGCCGGCGCCAGGAACCGGTCGCCGCGCCGCAGATGCAGCATCAGCGCGATGAGGTTGCCCATGCAGCCTGACGGAACCCAAAGGGCCGCCTCCATGCCGAGCAAGTCCGCCACGCGTTCCTCCAGGCGGGCCAGCGTGGGATCGCGGTCCAGGACGTCGTCCCCCACTTCCGCTTCGGCCATGGCCGCGCGCATCTCGGGGGACGGCTTTGTGACGGTGTCGGAGCGGAGGTCGATGGGTCGCATCTCGAGATTCAACCACGGCTCGAACATTCTGATTGACAAAACAAGTTTGCAATACAAACTTGTTTCATGAAAGAAGGCGAAACCACTCCCAAGGCCATCCTCGACCTGGACCGCATGGTCCACGAGCCCGCGCGGCTGGCGATCCTCACGGTGCTGGCCTCCGCCGAGGAGGTGGCCTTCCTCTTCCTCCAGCGCGTCACGGGCCTCAGCAAGGGCAACCTGTCCAGCCATACCCAGAAACTCGAAGCCGTCGGCTACCTGGCAACCCTGAAGGCCTTCCAGCGGCGGATCCCGGTCACCAGCTTCCGCATCACCGAGGACGGCCGAGCCGCCCTCCGCCTCTACCACCAGCAGCTGCGCGCCCTGCTGCCAAAGGAAGGAACGCCATGACCACACCCGATCTCGACGTCCTCGGCGCCCTGACCCGCGACTACGCCGCCTTCCAGTCCCGCAAGAGCGGCCTGGCCACGGCCCTGGGCGGACTGATGGCCATCCTCCTCGCCCTGGCGGCACTGAGCCCCGACCTCATGGGGGCCCGGGTCACGGGCCGCCTGCTGGTCGAGTATCTCGTCTGGATGCCCTTCCTCTGGCTGGCCCTCAAGTGGGGGGTCGGCCGGGTGCTCTACCGCGGCCTCGGACCCGTGAAGCCCTCCCCCGATGCCGCCTACGAGCGGCGGCGCTGGTTCTGGATCCAGGGTCTCGCGCTGTTCCTCCTGGCCGTCCTGCTGGCGGGCCTCTACGCCTTCGCCTCGGGACTCATGCAGGTGAATCCATCGCGGGCCGCGCTCTGCCCTCCCCCCCTGTGGATGCTGCTGATGCCCTTCCTCTACCTCCTGCCCGCGCCCTGGGTCCTGCGGGGCATCGAGGAGGCCCGGGCCTACGTGGTCCTGGTAGGCCAATGCATGCTCTGGCTCGTCCCCTTCTTTCTCCTCAGCTTCTGGCCGCCGAGATCAGCGTCGCTGCCTGCGGACTGGGGGCGATTTGGTGACCTCAGTGGCATCGGCATGGTCGGCCTCATCCTGCTCATCCTCGTCTGGGGCGCCCTCGCCATGATCCGGGGCTGGAGGGAGCACCACCAGTACCTGGCCATCCTCCGGGCGCTGCCCCGGGAATCCTGAGGTCTCTGGCACACTGTTCCTTTGTGCCGGAGCCCGAATGAACCTGCTGCACGCCATCCTCCTGGGCCTCATCCAGGGTCTGACGGAATTCCTGCCCGTGTCCTCCACGGCCCACCTGACCCTGGCCGAGCACCTGATGTTCCACGGCCAGGCCATGCCCCTGGCCTTCGACGTGCTGCTGCACGTGGGCACCCTGGCGGCCCTGTTCGTCTACTTCCGCCGGGAGCTGGTGCAGATCCTCATGGGTTGTGTCGGCCGCGATGTGGAGGGGCGCCGCCTGGCAATCTGGCTTCTCGTGGCCATGATCCCCACTGGGATCTTCGGCCTGGCCACCCGCGGCGTGAAGGAGGCGGCCAAGGAGCACCTGTGGGTCTACGGGATCGGGCTCCTCTGCACCTCGGTGCTGCTGGCCCTGGCCAACCGTCTGAGCCAGGCCCGGCTGAACGCGCAGGACCAGGACCTGGCGGGACGGGACCTCCATGACCTGAGGGCCATGGACGCCCTGGCCGTGGGAGCCATCCAGGGCCTCGGGGGCGGCTTCGGCTTGTCGCGGTCGGGCTCCACCATCGCCGTCGGGGTGTTCCGCGGATTGAAGCTCCCCACGTCGACCCGCTTCAGCTTCCTGCTGGGCATCCCCACCATTACCGCCGCCGCCGCCGTCGAACTGCGCGGCCTCCTCAAGCCCCTGCTGCGGCACCAGCCCCTGCCGGCCGACATGGCCTTCCCGGCGGGCTCCTCCTCCCCGGTGGTGCTCTGTGCCATGGGCGTCCTCGTCGCTGCGATCTCAGGCTACTTCGCCATCGGCCTGCTGGACCGCTTCACCCGAAAGCCGCGGCTGAACGGGTTCGCGGTCTACTGTCTGGGCATGGGGCTCGTGCTGCTCACCCTGGGGACCACGGGCGTGCTCGCCCACCGCTGAGGCCGGGGCCGGCCCCGTTCACCGGTTTTTCCACCCCGTTCGCCGATCAGCCCACCTGTCCTGTTCCGGGGGCCCCTAGACTGAGGCCATCCCACCCGGAGGCCCTGGTGATCCACCTGAGCGAGGTCCACAAATCCTTCACGGTGAAGGATCGCAAGACTCGAACCATGAAACGCATCGATGCGGTCCGGGGCATCTCCCTCACGGTGAAGCCGGGCGAGATCTACGGCCTGCTGGGTCCCAACGGAGCCGGCAAGTCCACGACCCTGCGGATGATCGCGGGCCTCATGGATCCTGACGCTGGCAGCATCGGCGTCTGCGGCTTCGACACCCGCCAGAAACCCGAGGCGGTGCGGGGCTGCCTGGGCTACCTCAGCACGGACATGGGGGTCTACACGCGCTTCACGCCCCGCGAACTCCTCAGGATCTTCGGGGAATTCCAGTCCGTGGATCCCCTCACCGCCGAGCGCCGCGGCCTGCACCTCCTGGAGAAGCTCCAGCTGGCGGATTTCGCCGACGTGAGGATGGACGGGTTCTCCTCGGGGCAGAAGCAGAAGGTGAGCATCGCCCGGGCCCTGCTGCATGACCCCAGGGTGGTGATCTTCGACGAGCCCACCACGGGTCTCGATGTGCTCACGGCCAAGACCGTGCTGGACCTGCTGCGCATCATGCGAGAGGAGGGCCGGACCGTGATCGTGTCCACCCACGTCATGCCCATGGTCGACGAGATCTGCGACCGGGTGGGCATCATCTTCGACGGCAAGCTGCACGGGGATGCACCGCCCCGGGAACTCCTGCAGTCCAGGGGCGCGAAGACCCTGGATGATGTCTTCTTCCAGCTTGCGGCCGAGTCTGAGGGAGAGAACTGATGCGCGGCGCTCTGCTCATCGCCAAGAAGGAATTCCTGGAACTCTCCAAGGACCGCAAGACGATGTTCTTCGCCTTCGTCCTGCCCTTCCTGCTCTACCCGGCCATCTTCGGCATGATGGCCAAGATGGGCAAACGGGACGAGGCCCAGAACCAGAATAAGGCCAGCCGGGTCTATGTCTCCGACCCTTCCGGGGCCCTGGACGGCGCGCTGGCCTCGGATGCCAGGCATTTCCTGCGCGTGGCCAAGCCCGAAGGCGACCTCAAGCAGGCGATCCGGGACCAGAAGCTGGAACTGGCCCTCGAGGTGGATCCCGACGCGGCCGGGGATCTTCAGAAGCACCAGACCTTCACCCTGACCGCCACCATGGACGAAAGCGAGCGGGCCTCGGAAGTCGCCCTGAAGCGCCTGAAGGAAGCCCTGGGGACCCAGGAAAAAGCCTGGGTCCAGGGGCGCCTCCAGAGCCTGGGGGCATCCCCCCAGCTGGCCGAGCCCCTCAAGCTGGAAGTGAAGGACGCCGCGGACTCGGCCCTGAAAATGGGCAAGCTCATGGGCATGCTGCTGCCCTACATGCTGATGATCATGATGTACTCCGGCTCCATGCAGCACGGCATCTACGCCACCGCGGGCGAGAAGGAGCGGCACACCCTGCTGAGCCTCATGGCCACCCGGTTGCCGCGGAACCAGATCATCCTGGGCAAGCTGCTCTACATCTTCTCCATTGGCGTCATTGCCGCCCTCCTGAACCTGCTGAGCATGGGCCTTTCCATCCCCTTCATCGGTGGAGGATCGGCCGGCTCCATGCAGGCCATGGCGGCCATCGCCAACCCCATGACCCTGGGCCTCACCTTCATGATCATGGTGCCCCTGGGCCTGTTCTTCGCGAACTTCATCCTGCTCATGGGCATCCAGGCCAGGAACACCATCGAGGCGGGCAGCGCCATCACACCGGGCATCTTCCTGGTGGTGTTCCTCGGCGTCTTCACCATGGCCCCGGGCGTGGACAAGATGGCTGTTCTTTCCTACGTGCCCGTGGTGAACGTCTGTCTGGCGCTCCGGAAGCTGTTCAGCCAGCAGTTCAGCTGGTTGGAATACCTGATCGCCTTCGTGATGACCGTGGGCCTGGCGGGACTCATGACCCTTGTCTCCACCCGGATCCTCAACCAGGAGAAGGCGCTGTTCAAAATGTAATTCGGCCGGACCCGGATTTGCCGGAGAAACCCTGTCACTCTATAGTTTCTCAAGCACCCAGAGGATCCCGCATGGCGACGAAGGCCAAGACCGAAACCGCACCCAAGACCGCTCCCAAGTCGGCACCCGCTTCTGCCCAGCCTCTTCCGTCCCCCCTGGCCGCCGCCTTCAGCAAGGCCTTGAAGCTGGTGGAGGCGGGCAAGCACGCTGAGGCCGCGAAGGCCCTGGAGTCCCTGGCGGTGGAGGCCCAGGCCGCCAACGACTGGCCCCTGAAGCGCCGGGCCCAGGTTTATCTCGCGCTCTGCGAGTCCAAGCTCAATCCGGCCAAGGTCGGTGGGGTCGATCCCGTCACCGAGATCCAGGCCTGTCTCAACCTGCGCCAGATCGACGAGGCCATCAAGCTCAGCGACAAGGCCCTGAAGAGCCACCCCACCAAGGGCGTGCTGCACTACCTCCGGGCTGTGGCTTTCGCCCAGGCCGAGAAGACCGAGGCCTCCGCCGAGAGCCTGAAGAGGGCCCTGGAACTGGAAGCCGATCTCGTCTTCCAGTGGCACATGGAGCCCGATTTCAACGCCATCCGGAAGTCCCCTCTGTTCGCCTTCACCGAAGGCCACTGAGCCGACGCCCATGGACGGCCACCCCGGCCTCGATCCCGACCAGCCGCTGCGGGTGGTCGCCCTGGGGGGCGGTACCGGCCTCGCTTCGCTCCTGCGGGCCCTCAAGCGCGAGGCGGGCCGCAGCCGGGATCCCTGGAAGCTGACGGGCATCGTCACCGTCTCCGATGACGGGGGTTCCTCCGGTCGCCTGCGGGAGGAGCTGGGGGGCATCCCCCCCGGGGATCTGCGCAACTGCCTGGCGGCCCTCACCCTCGAGGACTCGGCCCTCTCGGACCTCCTGAACTACCGGTTCCGGGGCGAGGGGAGCCTGGCGGGGCACTCCCTCGGGAACCTGATGCTCTGGGCCCTGGCCGACCTGACCGGGGACTGGGTGCGGGCCATCCGGCAGCTCTCGGGGGTGCTGGTGACCCTGGGGCGCCTGTTCCCCTCGACCGTGGTCCCGGTCGTCCTCTGTGCCGAGGACCTGGCCGGGACCCGCTACATCGGGGAGACCGCCGTCGGATCCTGTCGGCCGCCGCTCGCGAAACTGTGGCTGGAGCCCCGGGATGCCGAGGCCCTGCCGGAGGCGGTGCTGGCCGTGTTGAGGTCCGACCTGGTGCTCCTTTCGCCCGGAAGCCTCTACACCTCCACCATCTCGAACCTCCTGCTGGACGAACTGCAGGAGGCCCTGGCCTCCTCGCGGTCCCCGGTGGTCTATGTGGCGAACCTGATGACCGAACCGGGCGAAACGGCCGGGATGGACCTGGAGAACCATGTGGCGGCCATCGCGGCCTTCGGCAGGACCCGGATCTCCGCCATCATCGCCAATGCGGCCCCCCTGGGCGCCGACATGCTCGCCAGGTACCAGGTGGAGGGCGGCGAGCCGCTGCTGGCCGAGGCCGACCGGATCCTGGGCATCCCCGTCTACCGGTTCCCCCTCCTGGATCCCGAGGCACCCCTGGCCCGGCACCATCCGGGTCAGCTGAATCGCGCCATCCGGGAAGTACTCGCCCGCCTCTAGGACACTATTGGAACCCCAGGGGGTGCCGATAGAGAGACTTGAGGTTCGAATGGGCATGGTATTTTTCATGAAAATTAGTATTTTTGACAAGGATCGCAGTAGGCTTGTCCGGGCAGGAGGTGGCCGATGGCGCTGAACGGTGATCTGTCGACCATGGGCCTCGAGGACATCTTCCAGTGGCTCGCCGTGGGCAAGAAGACCGGGGTGCTGGAGCTCAAGGGGTCCCTGCACACCAAGCGGGTCGCCTTCCATGAGGGCCGCATCACGAGCATCTGGTCCTCGGACCCGCGAGAGTACCTGGGCCAGTACCTGCTCGCCTTCAACCGCATCACCGAGGACCAGCTCCGGGACGCCCTCGCCACCCAGGAGGACGAGCAGCAGCTGCTGGGGCGGATCCTCATCAACCGCCAGCTCATCACCGAGGCGGAGATCCGCCGCATCGTGCAGCTGAAGGTCGAGGAGAGCATCTACGACACCTTCCTGTGGAACGTCGGGAGCTTCGAATTCCATGACGGCGCCGCCTCCCACCAGAAGTCCATGCTCCTCAGCCTGGACGTGACCGGCATCGTCCTCGAAGGCGCCCGGCGCATGGACGACTGGAGGCGCATCCGCCGGGTCATCAAGGGTGGGGATGCCGTGCTGGCGCCCATCTCTGAAGCCATCGCGGAGCGGCTTCCCCTCGCCCCCGAGGACGCGGACATCCTGAGCCGCCTCGACGGCTTCAAGCGGGTGGACCAGATGGTGCTGGACATGCGCATGCCCGAATACAAGATCAACAAGCTGCTCTTCGACCTCCACGAGAAGGGCCTCGTCCGCATCATGAATCCCGGCGGGAACCTGGGAGAGAATCCGAGCCTGCAGCTCCAGCGCGCCCGGGCCCTGGTGGAAAAGCAGAAGCTCCAGGAGGCCCAGGAAGAGCTGCGACGCATCCTCAAGGACCAGCCTCGGCACCTGGACGCGAACAAGATGCTGGCCGTGGTCCAGGACCTCCTCGAGGAGAAGCGGCTGGACCAGGACCTCGTCCCGGAGCTAAGCGTGAGCCTGGACGAACTGATGACCACCAACCTGGGTCCCAACGAAGCCTTCCTCGCCAGCCGCGTGAACGGCCTGTGGACCATCCGGGACATCCTCTCCATCGCGCCCTTCGAACCGAACGAGTGCCTCCGCATCTTCTCCAAGCTCCTGAAGCGTGGGATTCTCAAGACCACGAAACCCGCCCAGGGAGGCGACCAGCTGGGAGCCCAGCGCTGAGCCCCCTGATTCCGGAGGTCTCCCATGCGCATCGCCCTCTCCCTGCTGTTGATCGCCCTGCCCCTCTCGGCGGCGAAAAGACCCACCGCCGCCCAGCTCCAGGCCCAGGTCAAGCGCCTCACCGAGGAGCGGGATGACCTGAAGCAGAGGCTGGCTGCCACCGAGGGACTTCAGCAGGAGGCCGCCGGGGCCAAGAAGGCCCGTGACCTCGCCCGCGCCGAAGCGGCTGCGGCCAAGAAGGAGGCCGATCAGCTGCGGGCCTCCCTCAAGGAGAACCAGGGGGGCAGCGATGCCATCCTGAACGAGCTCCAGGAGGCCAAGGTCGACGCCCAGGAGGCCAAGGCCGAGGCGGACCGGCTCCGGTCCCAGAACGAGTCCCTGCTCCGCAGGGTCAACGCCGTCCCGGGCGAGGGAGACCTGGTCCAGCTGAGCGATGAGATCCAGCCCGCGAGGCCCATCAACCTCAACCGCGCCACCCCGCAGATCAAGAGCTCCGGCCTCTTCTCGAGTCGACCCAAGGGCGTGGTGGTCGTCCAGGTGCTGATCAGCGAGAAGGGCGATGTCCTTTCCGCACGCCTGCTCCAGGGACTCCCGGGGGATTCCGCCGGGGCCAAGGGGGCCGGTGAGGCCTGCGTGGAGGCCGCCAAGCACCTCGTCTTCGACCCGGCCACGTCCAAGGACGGGAAGACGCACTTCAAGGTCTGGCAGGGCATCGGCTTCTACCTGGACTGAGGGCGCTCCTCGCGCTCACCCCATGGGCTGGGCTCGCCCACACCCCACCGGGCCTCGTACCAGATGTTCTCGAGGCAGAGTCCTTCCGGGGGTGCGGTCTGGCCCGCGCAGCGCCGGTCCTTCGCGCGCAGCACCTCCGGAAGGGAATCCGCCGGGCGCCTGCCCCGTCCCACCTCCACCAGGGTTCCGGTCATGATGCGCACCTGGTGCATGAGGAAGCTGCTGCCTTCGAAAATCAACTCGGCTGCCCCCTCCAGGGGAGCGATCCGAATGGCGTGAATGGTCCGCACGGGCGTGGCCGCACCGCATTCCGCGCTGCGGAAGCTGGAGTAGTCGTGGGTGCCGAGCAGGGCCGATGCAGCCCTGGCCATGAGGTCGAGGTCGAGGGGATCCGCCCGATGGACCTGCCACCGGAAGGCGGCCTGAAGGGGGTCCGCGGCGGGTCCGAGGCCGAGCCGGTAGACATACCGCTTGGCCACCGCGTGCTGGCGGGGGAAGAACCCCTCCGGGGCCGCCTGGACCGCCAGCACCCGGATATCCGGTCGCAGGTGGGCGTTCAAGGCCATCAGGAGGCGGTAGGGTTCCCAGGGACGGGCCGTGTGGATGAGCACGCCCTGGGCGCGGGAGTGCACGCCCGCGTCGGTCCGGCCGGTGCCCTGGGGCATCGGTGCCCCGGTGTCGAAGGACTGGAGGGCCTTCCACAGGTCCCCCTGGCCGCTGCGCAGCACCGACTGGATCTGCCAGCCGTGGAACCCGCCTCCCGCGTAGGCCACCTTGAGGAAATAGGGATGGATCATGCCCCCATGATAGGCCTGGGACCGGCCGCAGCGTCCAAACAGACTCCGGATCGCACGTTCTACGGGGATTTGCGAGATCCATGGGACTTACAGTCGAGCGTTTTCGCCCACTCCGCTGTTCCATGACGTCTGGAATGCCCCAACCACGCTGATCTTCGGATTTTTGCGAAAGAAAAGCCTTGACCACACTGCATCTGCGGCGTAGCTTCTTGGCAGTTTAGGAAACATAGCATTCATGGATGTCTTAGGCTCTTTGGTGCTTTGAAACTCAGCAAAGACGGTCATCTCCAATCGAGGTGATTTCGTTTCTCTCAACCCGGGGACTCAGTTCCCCAATTTTGGAGGTTCTCATGAACAAGGCTGAACTGGTCAGCGCCGTCGCCGACAAGGCCGGCATCACCAAGGCCCAGGCCGCTGCTGCCCTGGATCAGGTGCTGGGTGGCATCGCCGCCGCCCTGCGCGCCGGCGACAAGGTGACCCTCGTGGGTTTCGGCACTTTCTCCGTCGCCAACCGCGGCGCCCGCACCGGCCGCAACCCCCGCGACAACAAGCCCATCAAGATCGCTGCCAAGAAAGTCGCCAAGTTCAAGCCCGGCAAGAAGCTGGCTGACGAAGTCAACGGCAAGGGCGGCAAGAAGCGGAAGTAGCAGGCTAGCTTCTGGCGAAGGCCGGAGGCCCAGGATCGACGGGACCTGTTTCGGCAGGTCCCGTTTCCTGTCAACACGTCTTTTTCATCGGTTAATCCAGGTCCCGGATCTGAACCCTGATCAGCCGGCTGACAGGGGATCTCCAGGCATCCTTGCTTGGAAAACCCAAGAAACGTTGGGGGTGAGCCCTGGACAGGGCCGGAGTTACGCAACTCAGGCTCCCCCAGGAAGGGCCCGATGAGTAGGCATCTGACGAGGTCCCCATGTCCGAGGAAGCCCCTGCTCCCAAGAAGAGCCCCCTGAAGCTGATCATCATCATCGTGGCCGCCCTGGCGGTCCTCGGCGGTGGCGGATTCGGAGCCAGGCTGTTCCTGAAGAAGCGGGCCGCCGCCAAGGCCGCCGCGGCCGAAAAGGCCAAGGCAGCGGAAGCCCAGGCCCAGGCGAACCCCGGCGCCGCAGCCCCGGCCCAGGAGGCAGACGACGCCGAGGACTGCGGGGATACCGGCGAAAAACAGGAGGGAGGGGAGCATGGCGGCGCGGGCGGAGCCCCCGTCATGGTGATGACCCGCACCGTGAACCTCACCGGCCCAAGGCGGAACGCCTTCCTTCGCTGCGAGCTGAACATCCTGTTCTGCGACCAGGAACTGGGCAAGCTCGTCTCCGGAGACAAGCCCTCCCCCGAGAAGAGCCTCATCCAGTCCATCGTCCTGGAGACCCTGTCGGGCAAGAGCGTGGAGGAGGCCTCCGATGCCGAATCCCGCGAGACCCTGCGCAAGGAAATGAGGGACAAGCTCAACGACCAGTTCAAGCCCCACCCCCCGAAGCCAGGGGAAACAGAAGATCCCAAGCACAAGAAGCCCAAGCGGCCCATCAAGAGCGTCCTCATCGTGGACTGGGCCATCCAGCAGTGAATGGCCCTGGCATGGCCGTTGCGACAGAGAGGACCTGAGTCCATGCTTTGACAGGACCGGGGGAGGGACATGGCCATCAAGCGGGGGGAGCGAATCGACGGCGACCGCGTGCTCAGCTTCGAGCAGGTGGTGGCCGAGGTCATGCCCTTCATCGACACGCCCCTGAAGCTGGAGATCCAGCTCGGCCAGACGCGCCTGACCATCCGCGAGCTGCTGGACCTGGAGCCGGGATCCCTGGTGGAGCTTAAGAAGAGTGCCGGGGAGCCCATGGACGTGCTGTGCAAGGACCGGGTCCTGCTCCGGGGCGAAGTGACTGTGCTGGAGGACAGCCTCGGCCTGCGGATCACGGAGATCATGGATTCCGACCGCAAGGTCTAGCACGGAACCTATGGCATCCTGGAAGTTCCCATGGCTGCCCCCCGTCCCAGCGCCCCGCCGCTCGCCCTCTGTCTGGGCGGCATGGATCCGTCCGGAGGGGCCGGCCTGCTCCGGGATGTCCTGACCCTGTCGGAGCTGGGCTGCCAGCCCCTGGCCGTGAGCCTGGCCGAGACCCTCCAGAACGGCCTGGCCTGCCTGCGCATCGAGCCCCCCGCCCTGGACCCCGTCCAGCGCCTCGAGACTCTGGCTCCGCATCTGGGTGGCCGTTGGGGGCTGAAGCTCAGCCTTTGCGCCCTCGAGGCCAGGGACTTCCGGCGTCTCTGCGCCACCCTGCGGCACCTGGCCCCGCCCCTGCGCATCTGGGACCCCATCCTCGCGCCGACTGCAGGCGTGGGCCTGCACGATGGCGCTGACCTCCGCCGCATGGCCGCGGACCTCCTGCCCATGGGCGGCTGGGTGGTGAGCCCCAACCGGGGGGAGGCCGCCGCCTTCGCGGGTCTCCCCCCGGAGGCCATCCGCGAGGCCCCGGTCGAGGTCCTCGCGACCCCGTGGCTGGAGGCCGGCGCCCGGGCCGTCTGGCTCAAGGGAGGCCATGCCGCCGGGGACCTGGTGCAGGACGTCTGGATCACCCGGGACGGAATCCAGCCGCTGGAGGTGGCTCCCAGGCTCGCCGGCGAGCGCCGGGGCACGGGGTGCCTGCTGTCGGCCACCTGGCTTGGGCTGCGCCTCCAGGGCGTGGATGACGTTTCGGCGGCCCTGGAATCCGCACGCCGGCTGAGGGCCCGCTGGGACATCGCCTTCTCGCCCGGCGGGGTGGGACGGGCCATGTTCGCGCCGCAGCCCGCCCTCCTGGAGACCCCGTGACCGGAACCGAAGGGCGCGGCTTTCTCTTGAGGACGGCCCCGGATGGGCCCTGGGCCGGCTGGGCCGGGTCCCGCTTCCTGGAGGAGGGACTGGCCTCGGTGCACGCGGCGCCCGGCAGGGCCCTCGCCCGGCTCATGGGCCTGGCCTCCCTCCTCCCCGGCGGCTTCGGCCTGATCTGGGACCACCCGCCCGCCTGGATGCAGGCCCTCCCCGCTGAGTCCCGCCAGGGCTGGTGGGAGGCCATCACCGCCATCCCCGGCCTGAGCCTCCACCTCGGCCCCGATTCGGCCCAGCACCTGCCCGGGGGCGCCTTCCGGGGCTGGGTCCATGCGCCGGACCGGCCCGAGGGCCCCGTCGGGGACCACTGGCGCCAGGGCGTCCTGGGCTGGGTGCCCCGTCCCGATGCGACCTGGAGGCTCCCCGACCTCGGCGTGGCGGCGCCTGGCGATGAAGTGCCGCCCGGCTGGCTCTGGGGCGACGCGACCCTGGTCCTGGGCGCCCTGCCGGCCCTGGCCTCGGGGGAGGCCCTGCTCGCCGCCATGTCCGAGGCCCAGGGCCTGGCCGAGCGCGGACTGGCCCAGCGGCTGTCCGCGGGAGCCTGGGTGGACCTGCCCTTCTCCCGCCGGGCCGTGGCCTGGCGGCTGTCCCTCGCGGGCGGCGTGGAGTTCCAGCGCGCCGGCGGCACCTGGCCGGCGGCCCTCGCTCAGCTTCGCGCCCTCCGGGCGCTGCTGCAGGAACGCCTGCGCACACCCATCCACCTGGGAGCCTGCGGCGACATCCAGGTGGCCGCCCAGTTGGGCCGGCAGGCCCTCCGGGAAGGGCATCCCTGGCGGGCCAGCCTTCCGCTGCCGCCGGCGCCGGGTTCCTTCACCCCTGGGCTGGCGGCGGACCCCCGGGACGCCGCACCCCTGGAGGCCCGGGCCCTGCAGCCGCAGGGCTGGCCGGAGACCCTGGACCACCCGCCGGTGGCCCTGCTGCGGGTGCCTGCCATCCCCCCCGAGGCCGGGACCCAGGCCCTCCTGGGCCAGGTCCACCCCCCCCCGGCGCTGCGCTGGCTGCCGCCGGAACTGCCGCCCCCAGGACCCTTCGATCCGGACCGCCCCTGGGCACCCGCCTCGGCGTACCCCTTTCCCTCCGACCCGGGCAACGGCGTCCAGCGCGGCCTCTTCGAAGACCTCGGCTGATAGCCTGGAGCAGCCATGTCTGCCGAACACGTCGAACAGAACTCCAGGATCCGCCTCGCGCTGCTGTCCATCGTGGCGGGGGCGATCCTCCTGGGTCTGAAGTACCTGTCCTATGTCCTCTCCGGATCCGTGGCCCTGAAATCCGATGCCATCGAGAGCATCGTGAATGTCGTTGCGGCCCTGTTCGCCCTGGGGGCGGTGGTCTTCGCGGGCCGGCCCGCCGACCGGGAGCACCCCTACGGTCACGGCAAGATCGAGCACTTCAGCGCCGCCTTCGAGGGCGGCCTCATCTCCCTGGCCGCCGTGTTCATCCTGCTGGAGGCCGCCAGAGGCTTCATCTACGGTGTCGAGTTCAAGAACCTGGGCCTGGGCCTGGCTGTGAACCTCCTGGCCGGCGCCCTCAACGGGGTGCTGGGCTGGTACATGCTCCGGGAGGGCCGCCGAACCCGGTCCAAGGCCCTGGAGGCCGATGGCCACCACATCCTGTCGGACTTCTGGACCACCGTGGGCATCGCCGGGGGCCTGATCGCCGTGAAGCTCACGGGCTTCAAGTGGCTGGACCCCTTCATGGCGGGCGTCGTGGGCCTGCTGCTGGCGCGCACGGGCTTCAGGCTGGTGAAGGAGTCTTCCCAGGCGCTCCTGGACATGGAGGACCCCGCGGTGCTGGGCAAGGTGCTGGCGGCCATGAACCGGGTCCGCACCTTCGACATCATCGCCCTGCATGAGATGCGCACGTTCCGCAGCGGCCGCTACACGCACGTGGACGTCCACATCGTGGTGCCCGAGTACTACCCGGTGCGGCAGGCCCACGACCTCTGCGAAGAGTTCGGGAAGCGGGCCTTGGTGGATGGAAGCATCGAGGGCGAAGTCCATACGCACGTGGATCCCTGCGGCCGGATGTACTGCGATCGCTGCCCCGTCGAGGACTGCGCGATCCGCCAGGCCCCCAAGACCGCCGAGACCGCCTTCAGCCTAGAGGAAGCCACGGCCGAAGGGCCGGCCTGAGTTCCGAAGCTGAGGCAGATCCGCCGTGGGTTACCGCTGAGTCAGCGTGAATCCTGATCCCCACCTCTCACCAGCTGATCCGGGATCATCGATCCGTTCGGAGGGTGGATTATCACCGCTCAGGGAAATTCGAACCTCAACTTGATCGAGAAGTTCTATTTTCATGAAGCTATGAACTGGGCCCTGCGACGGCTTATCGGAACCTTGACCACTCCGGCAGCCGCGCTGGTTGGCCATTCATTTCCCGTCATAGGTGGCACGCATGCGAATCTTCCAGAGAACATTCCTCTCCGTCAGCATGGGAGCCTTGGTCCTTTGCCAGGCCTGTGGTGGTGGCAGTGCCAGATTGGTCGATGAAGCACCGGTCTTCCTTTCACAGCCGGCCAGTCAGACCATCTATTCGGGAGGCACCGCCACCTTCACGGTCTCCGCCAACGGATACCCTCCTCCCACCATCTCCTGGGAGAGAAGCAATGACGCTGGGACGACCTGGGTACCCATCACGGGCGCCACCACCACCAGCTATAGCTTTACGATCCAGCCCCCGGACACCGGTGCGGAATTTCGTGCTGTGGCGTCCAACCCCTTGGCCACCATACGCAGCCTCCCCGCAGTCTTGAAGGAGGTCCCGGCTGTTTATGCAGCAGGCATGATCGATGTGACCAATCCGTTCGCCGGGTACTGGATCAATGGCACCTGGGTTGGACTCTCGAACCCCCTCTACCCGAGCGGAGGCTGGGTGAACTCCCTCGCTGTCTCTGCCGGCCCATCTGGGAACAATGTCTATGTAGCGGGGAGCGACGGTTTCGGGACTCCAGGCTATTGGCTGAACGGATCCTGGGTGGGCCTGCCCACTGGGTACACCGGTCCAGGCTCAGGGATCGTAAATTCTCTTTGCCTCAACGGCGGTGTGGTTTTCGCGGCAGGGAACAGCATCGATAGCACCAATTCCAGGGTCCTCGGCTACTGGCTGAACGGAACCTGGGTTGGCCTCACCCCGCCCTCAGGTTTCACTCCGGGGCAGCTTTCCGCGATGGTGGTATCGGGGGAGATCATCGATATCGCGGGGTACCTCATCAACAGCAGCACCGACCTGGCAAGCCCTGGGTATTGGTCAAACGGGACCTGGGTCGGACTTTCCCTTCCATCGGGCTCAGTCGGAGGGGTGGCCACCGGCCTCGCCCTGTCCGGAAGCGGCACCTACGTTGCGGGCTACACCTTCCCGGCGGGCGGAAGCAGCGTGGTTCCAGGCTATTGGTTGAACGGAACCTGGATGGGCCTTCCCTTGCCCCGGGGTTCAAATGCCGGCACAGTCACCACCCTTGTCGTTGCCGGAGACATGGTCTATGCCGGAGGCATGGCAGGTACCATCGATGCCTCCGGATACTGGGCCGGCACCCTTCCTGGCTATTGGCTGAACGGGACCTGGACCGGTCTCCCCCTGCCAGCAGGAAGCGATTTTGGCCAGGCGCAGTCCCTCGTCCTGTCTGGAGGCAGGGTCTACGTTGGGGGCGATGTCTATGCCCAGAACAGTTCCGGTTATTTAACGAGTTGCATCCCCGGTTACTGGGTGGATGGGAAGTGGACCGCCCTCCCGATTCCTGCGGGCTCCAACCCTGCGGGCACCGTCGGCACCTCGTGGGTCAATGCGCTCGTGGTCATTCCATAGGTGCGGCCAGACTCCGGGGTCTGGCAGCCGTTGGCCAGGTCCTGGCAAGCCAGGCACGTTCCGAGTCCGGAACCCTGGTGGCTCGATATACCGGCACGGAGGAGTCAGGCCGCGCCCTGGTGCCGCAGGGCGTCGATGGCGGCCAGGAGGGCCTGGGCATCGCTGGCGGCGTGCAGGTTCTGGCGGAAGCCGTGGCCGCCGGGGACGCCCTTGGTGAACCAGGCGCCGATCTTCTTGATCTTGTGCAGGGCCTCCCTCGGTTCCAGCAGGTCCAGGAGGATCTGGAAGAGCCGCAGGGTCGCGTCGATGCGCATCTCCGTGGTCACGGCGAACCCCGGATCCAGGATCTGGCGGAAGAGGAAGGGGTTGTAGAGGGCGCCGCGGCCGATCATCACCGCCGCGCAACCGGTCTCCTCCACCATGCGGAAGGCATCGGCGGCCTCGTTCACGTCGCCGTTGCCGATGACTGGGTACGAGGTGCCGGCCTCCACGGCCCGGGCGATGATGCTCCAGTCCGCATGGCCCTCGTACTGCTGGGCCCGGGTGCGGGGGTGGATGGCCAGGGCCTGCACGCCAGCGGCCTCGAACATGCGCAGGAAGTCCAGGAACTCGCCCCGGTCCTTCTGGGAGGCGTCCCAGCCCGCCCGCATCTTCACCGTGACGGGCACCCGCACGGCCTTCACCATCGCCGTGACGCAGCGCTCCGCGAGGCGGATGTCCCGCAGCAGCGCCGAGCCCGCGCCGCCCTTGGTGACGTTGCTGGCCGGGCAGCCCATGTTCAGGTCCACCAGGTCCGCACCGGCGGCCTCGCAGAGCCGGGCGCCCTCGGCCAGGGCCTCGGGCCGGCCGCCGGAGACCTGCATGGACAGGGGCTTCTCCCCCGTGGCCGCCATCATCCGCTCCGCCTTCACCGCATGCCGGATCAGGGCCTCGCTGCTGATCATCTCCGAGACCGTGAGACCCACGCCGCCAATCTCGCGGATGAACTTGCGGAAGGGCTGGTCGGTGATCTCGTGCAGGGGCGCCATCACGAGGCGGTTGGGCACCTCGACGGGACCGATGCGAAAGGGATCATGGGGAAAGGACACGGGAGGTCTCACAGGCGACCTTCCAGTGTAGCGGCGGCGCTCCGGCGGCGCCGCTAGGGATCTTCCGGGCGGTCCAGCTCCGGCCTTCCATGGCCCGGGAGGCCTCGCAGAGGTCAGCGGCTCAGTGGATGAGGGGCGCCCCCGCGACGCAGGTCACTGGGCCATGGCCCTTGCCAAAGCCCGTTGCCGAAGCTCCTTGAACTCGGCGTCGGTGATCAGGCCATCCTTCCTCAGCTTCTCCAGCTTCTCCAGTTCGGTCCTCAGGTCGAAGGCCACCGGCGCGGTCGCCTCTGTCCCTCCGCGCGTTGCATCCTCCTGTCTATCGGCGCCTGCCTTCCTGTCGGCTTTGGCGCCTCCGGCAGGAGCCTTCGCTGGATCGAAGTCACCTTTGTTGCCAAAGGACTCCACCCTTCCATCGATGAACCGGACGAACTGGGAGCGGAGGTTGGTTCTCATGGCACCGTAGTGGTCGTAGGCTTCGTATTCGAAGATTTCAGAATGGTCGGCCGTCATCACCCTGGTCGGGTTGCCCACCTGGCCGATCACCTGCGCCTTGGTCATCCCGGTCCTGATCCTGGAAAAATCTATGTCGGGCTTGGTGCACCCGAGAAGGGCCAGGACTGGCACTGCGAGGAGAAGTGGCGCTGAGCATTGCCTCATGGTTCAACCTCCGAGTGCCGGCTAGAAAGGACCTTCCGCAGCGGATCACCCTGACCCGGGGTTCGGTCCTGCCGAACTCAGAGAATAGCCGCAAGCGCCTAGATGGATGATAGCCGCCCCATCGACCCTCCCGTTTGACGCTGCCCCAGCAGCGCCCAACGGGGGGTCGCGCGGCGCTTCAGCGCCCGGTCCTGACCTCGACCCACGCCTGCCTGATAGCCACCCCATCGACCCTCCCGTTTGACGCTGCTCCAGCAGCGCCCAACGGGGGG